>ERZ808242.711-NODE-711-length-22516-cov-8.912827_pt1 | contig 22516 bp, 13 predicted proteins | sample MGYA00521244_ERZ808242 | MGnify/ENA primary metagenome ERZ808242 (study PRJEB31516, sample SAMN03275573) | gut metagenome | biome: mammalia-associated habitat; material: feces | host: Papio cynocephalus | place: Kenya | collected 2012-07-27 ... | reverse complement strand
GCAAGACTTTCTCTGATTCAAAGGAAGATTTTGACGGTGTTAGAGATAGAGCTGTGGAAGAGAAAGGTATCGTAATGCCTAACCTAAATAAGGAAAGCGTTAAGGTTGTGTCTGTGGAGAAGCATAGGTTCGGTGAAGATGTAGGCAAGATGCTTGATAATGCGGAAGAATGGGCAAAGTCTAATCTTGTTACAACGGACAAATCAAATTTGCCAACAATGCGTGATGGCACACCTTATACTATAAGTAAGAACGCTATCGATAAGTATTTGTCTTCAAGTGCCACAAAAAAGAGCGACAACCTTGGTGTTCATCTTTCTGTTCTCCCAAATCTTAAAGATGTTATCCATGAAAGCATCGAAACCGAGATACACCCAGATTATAACAAGGGTGAAGACGGAAACCGAAGCATAGGGAATGGATATGGAAATAATGTGTTGGTTCATCGTTTGTATGGTGCCGTGAAACTTGATGGTAAAATTTATCGTGTAAAAACGACCATGCAGGAGTTTAGAGGCGGCGAAGAGAATAAGCCTCACAGCTATGAGGTAACAAGAATAGAGCTGTTGGAAGGCTCTGAGGCAGCGAAAGAATCCGACAGTCTCCATGTGAGCAGGACAACCAACAACTCTATTTCTGCTGCAAAGTTACTAAATGGAGTTGGAAAATCCTACGATAAAGGGAAAAAACTTCTTGACGAGAGTAAAGATTTAGCAGATGGAGAGACACGTTTCCGCAAGGACGAAAGCGAAAATGCCACGAGCGGAGAACTTACTCCACGCGAGAGAGAGCAGCAGGAGCAGATGGAGAAGCACAGAGCCACTGTTCTGAAAACTACCGAGAAGCTGAATACCAGAACTACAATCCACGACAGTTTGGAGGATATTGAGAATGAGACAGTGCGCAAGGCTATCGAGAATGGCGAGAAGGTAAAGGCTTGGTATGATATGAAGACCGGAGAAGTACACCTGTATCTGCCGAACGTAACCGACAAGTATGATGCACAGAAGAGTGTGGTGCATGAAGTTGTAGGACACAAGGGAATGAGAAATCTCCTTGGCGAAAGCGGTTATAGAGACATGATGCGCAGAATGTATACCCACCTTAGCGCAGAAGAAGCAGCCGAAGTGAATGAACGCATGATGAAAAACGGCTGGGACTTCTATACCGCAATGGACGAGTGGGTTGCAGACAAGGCAGAAGAAAGCGTGTGGACACCGCAGGAATATCCGAAGTATATAGGATTGAGCAACCTTTGGAGTCATATCAAACATTATGTTACCGAGGCAATCCATAAGGCTGGATATAATATCAACCCGAATGTGGACGATGTGAAGTACTGGCTTTGGGAGAGCAAGAGAGCTTTGCAGAATGGCGATACCTATACCGAGATGAAGAGAAACTCCTTCCTTTGGAGATTAAACCACGGCACAGGAAAAGAAACACTTGACGATGTTATAAATTCGCCTGCATATAATCACGGTGATGCACAAGAGAGTGTGAGATACCGCAAGGAAACCAGTGATGATGCAATGATAGAAGAGGCTAAAACACTTTTCCGCAAGGGTAGCCTTGATTACAGCAAGAACGACACGCCACAGGAAACGGCAACAAAGGATGCCATAGAGCAAAGACTGGGCAGTTGGCAGTACCGCGAAACCGAAGCGTGGAAAGACAACATGGCAAGTCTGGACACGACACAGAAAGAGATGAGCAAGAGCATAAAGAACTTTGATTCATCAATGGACGTGTATCACGGAGCAATAAACCAAAGTTCGGTAGTAGCCGAGAAGAGAGCCAACTTCGAGAGAAGAGAGCTGAAGGACCTCCAGCAAGCACTAAGGAAGCCAACCAAAGCACTTGGAGGCGGAGAAAGAGGTTATGAGAACGTGAACATGTATATCTACATGAAGAGTGGACTGGAGAGAAACCGTGTGCTGCTTGTAAGAGATGTAGCCAATAATATAGATACGAGGATAAAGAAGTTCAATGCCGAGCTAAGGGAAAACGATCCGAAAGCAAACGTGATAACCTTTACAGGAATAGAGCAGTACAGGGATGAGTTCCATGCCGAGAAAGACTATCTTACCACATTGTTGGAGCAAGGGCAGATAGACCTGCACCAATACTACGACAAGCTCGACAAGTTTATCAGAGACTTTGAGTTTACGAAGACAGGCGACAAAGCGGTAGACGCAAAGATAGACAAGCTGAACAAATGGTATAAAGACAGTGTAGCCGACAAGTACGATCCAAATGGAAACGACTATTCGGGAATATCGTCAATCGTGCAGTACAGAGTAAACGGACAGTTCAGCGACAGCGCAATCATAGATGCCGTGATGCAAGCAGAGAATACAATCGGAATAGACGATGTTGAAAATCTATGGTCGGCAGTAAGAGGAGTAACCGGATATGCACTGGAGAGCGACCACAAATATGGAATAGTAAGCAGTGCAGCCAAAGACAGAGCCAAGGGAATGTTCAACTGGTATATTCCGATGCGAGGATTCAAGGAAGACTCAATGGAAGACAGCTACGCATATATGCACAGCGATTCAAACAAGCTTGCAAGTTCAAGTCTGAAAACCGCCAAAGGACGAACAACCCTTGCACAAAGTCCATTAGGCACAGCAGCAGCAATGGCAGAAAGGGCAATATCAAGAGGCGAAGACAATGCCAACAAGCAGAGAATGTATCGCCTTGCAAACGCATGGCTGAAAGAACATACAGAGGAAGACGGTAATGGCGGTATGAGACTGACCGAAGTCCCTCCAGTAATGGTGAGCGATGTCTGGTACGAGAAGAAATACGACAGCTTGGGAAATGAGTATTGGGAAGTAGCCACCCCCGACATAAAGCCTGATATGAGTGCAGAGGCAATCCGCAAAGAGATAACCGACTTCGAGAACGATATGAAAGCCAAGCAAGCAAAAGGCGGAGCAACAAAGACCCTGCAAAAGGGGGGTTATGCAAAGCCGTTTGAAGACCCGATGCACAAGAAGCAGAATATCGTTACCGTATGGTTCGGAGGCAAGCAGAGACAGATAATCTTCACAGGTAATCCGAGAGCAGCGCAAGCACTGAACGGAGAGTTGAAGAGTGATGAACACGGTAACAGATTGATGCGATTTATGGGAAGCATGTTTACATCGTATAACGTAACCTTCTCCGTAAGTAATCTTAGCCGCGATACATTATTTGCGAATAACAATATCTCGATAAAGGAAAACGCAGAGTATTATGCAAGGTTCACGGCAATGCAGGCAAGACTGTTGGGCGGACAGACAATAGGGATGCTAACAGCTAACGTACACGAGAAAGTACGTGGTGAATACTTCAACATGTGGGCACATTACAAACAAGGCAAAGCTCCAAAGGGCGACCTCGAAAAACTGTTCTATGAGTTTATGGACAATGGCGGTAAGACCGGATTTGTAAAGACAAAGACGATAGACAACTTCGAGGACGAGATAAGAAAGAATGCCGGAGGACGGAAAGCCATGGAGACAGTAGGCAAGGTGTTACATTCTCTACCCGAAGTAATCGAAGGTCTGAACGAAAGAGCTGAAAACCTAAACCGCTTTGCTTGCTACGCCACAAGTCGCAAGATGGGAAGAAGCATAATGAGAAGTATCACCGATGCGAAAGAAGTAAGCGTAAACTTCAACCGCCGAGGTTTGGGGGCAAAAGCCTTTGATGTGCCGGGGGCGACATGGATAGAGAAGGCTTTTGTAGCAAATGCTGCAAGATGGTGTAGAGGTAGCTATATGTTCTTTAATGCTGGAATGCAAGGCTTGAGAACTTTACAGAAGAATATGGTAAAGCATCCTATAAAGACAACGATTAACATGATAGGAATACCTATGGTACTGGGCGGCTATCTTATACCTTTGCTTAACCAAGTCTTGGCAGGAGACGATGGCGAGAAGTATGCAAGTCTGCCGGAGTGGGAAAGAAGGAATAATTTCTGCTTCTACCTTGGCAAGGACAAATGGTTGAAGATACCATTGGCAATAGAACTAAGAGCGTTCTACGGGCTTGGCGATGTTGCAAGAAGTGTAGAAGACAAGAGATTGCAGTCGGCCAATAATATATGGCTCGATGCCGCTGCACAGCTAACACAGATACTCCCGGTAGACTTCATGGGAGAAGGCATGAGCCCTGTAAATGCAGCAGTGCCAGATTATGCAAAACCAGTGTGGCAAGTAGCCAATAATGAAGACTGGACTGGTAAGCCGATATATAAGGACTACGATTATATGAAGTACGATCCCGAATATCTGAAGGTATATGCAGGTGAGTTCGAGCCATTTGTAAACCTCAGCAAGTTTATAAACAAGGCTTCGGGTGGAACGGCAGTAACAAAAGGTGATTGGGACGGAAAGTGGAACAATCCTGCGATATGGAACAACATCGTGCAAGGTTATTTCGGTGGAGCAGGAAGTGATGCAACCCGAACCGCAAAGATAGTCAAGAGACTTGTTACGGGCGACTGGGACGGTTTCTCGACAAGAGAAGTACCGATGGTAAGAGCCATGTATAGCACACCGACAGAAAAGACTGTTTATTACAGAGGTCTGAGCAAGTATGCCAAATACAAGGAACTCTCCGACAAGTACGACCACGACATGAGAGTATGGAAGAAGAACCAGGATAACCCGGAGATAAGCATGAAGTATAATGCGGAGCTACATGGCAACTCATTAGACAAGCGGATAAATGCGTTAATCAAAGAAAACGAAAAAGTGTTCAAGAAATGCCGCAAGATAATCAATAGCGGAGAGTTGAGCGACGACGAGGCGAAAGCCATGCAGATGCAAATGGATAAAGCAAAGTTGGATTTGGTAAACGAGATTGACAATATGAAATAAGCAATAAAAAAAAGAAAGGATGGCGAATGGCTGTCCTTTCTTTTTGTATGGTAGGTGTTTTAGGTTTGTTAAGGGAAAGGGTGCATGCCTTTTCGGAGTTTGCCCGGCTTGTAAGAACAAAGGGCATTGTGAATTTCCTCAAAGGCAAGTTCCTTCTGCTGTTCCTTGGTAGCCGTAACAGGGTCGTTTGGAGTGAGGTAGAGAAGAAGATACTCGTATATGCAACCGTTGACAATAAAGTCGTGAACGGCATTAGAGAGCGGTTCAAGAGCATTAGAGTTCCACCAATCACCGATAGAAAGAACGAGGTCAATCTCCTCTTTATCCTTGATATTATTAGAAGTAGAAAGAATACGCTCCTCCTTCAACGCAGAAGCGAGCTTACGCTTAACCAAAGAAAGATACTTGCCAAACCACCGGTCGATAAGCGGACGGACAGCATCAATATTCTCGATATTGTTGTCTTGCGCCTGCGCTTCATTTCGGCGAGACTTCGTGATAATACTAAGCTGCGCCTCAATATCGTAGATAACTTGCGCACGCATGATATAAATATGATATGTGTCCTTCTGTTCGCAGCAGCACCGAGTGGCTTTGCCAGTCATTTCGTCGCAAGCACGCTGGAGAACAGGGTCAAGAGCATAACGCTCAACGGCATCACACTGAGGATTGTCCGGGTCGTGAAAAATCTGTTCCATACTAATTTGATTTTATAAAGTGATAATATACATACATGAACGCATACCCCAAGAAGAGAGCGTAGATGTGGATAAGAAGATTAATGCCGGGGAGAAGTCCGAAGACAACAGTCCACGGAAGAATCTTTCTGCACATAATGCCCAACCCTTTAGTCGGAGCCCAAGTAGTGCCGAGGTGGGCAAACAGGAGAGCCGACATGCCGACAGTAGGGACGTTAGGCATAGGCAGGAAAGAAGCGGCAACAGCAGCAAGCCAAGCAAAGGCATTGACACTTTTCCCGAAAGAAAGAAGCACAAAGACATTTGCAAGCAAGTGAAATATATTGGCATGGGAAAAGATATACAACAGATGGTTAAAGTCATATACATTCCAAACCATAGGGTAATGGAATCCACAGATGAAAGCCACCGCCATAAGTACAGCCAGTATATTGTTCTGCCAGTTGCGGAAGAACATCGGACCGCCGGGAGAACTAAACGTTATCGTCATTGACATTAACCAAGATTAGAGCCTTAACCGTAGGGTCGTGTCGGGAATACAACTGAATGGTAGCCGAACCGCAATCCTTGGCAAAAACAGAAACCAAGCCATTCTCAACCTTATCCACAGAAACAGCATTAAGATTAAGCGAAGACACCTCTACATCATCAATATCCCCCTGCTTGATAGAATACTGGAGCTTGTAAGTATTACCCTTGATAATATTCTGCGGTTCGGTGGGGGCAGAAATAGTTTTAGGGTAGGGATAAGCAGGCGGTTGAGGTGGCAAACGGTTAAAGCACCTCATGATAGGAGTAAGCGTCTTGTCAGACAAGTTAAGGAAAATCTCGGCCCTTTGAGGGTTGATGTTCTCCCACCAAAGCATAAGCATCTTGTTCTTGATATAATCAGACCCAAGACGTGCGAGAGAGTCCACGTAAGCATCATTAAACCTGTCAGACAAGAACATGCGGTATTTCACGGCAGACGAATCAGACATATCAAGGAGAACGGCATTATCCGCCGTAGTCTGTCTGCCCTGTACTGCGTAATCAGAGAAAAATGTTTTAAGTTCCTCGGCAGCCGTAAGCATATCACGCTCCAGTTTGCGCTCGATATAAAGGTCATCGCCAACCGCCTCGTGGTAAGCAAGACGAGAAGCCTTCTCATCAGCTGCACGATCAGCATTAGAGGTAATAAGTGTTTCAGATTTCACAGCGTCAATAATAGTAGAACGCAGTAAAGTAAGTTGTATCGTTTTCATATTCAAAAAAAATTATAAGACAAATAAGACTGATAGGACTAATACTGTGTAACAGACCCGGTAGTATTCACGAGAGGGTCAGAACTTGTAAGATACCCCGACTTGTAGAAGATAGAATTGCGGAGCGAGACAAGATTAGCATCAGCCTCGTCCGCATAAATCTTAGCATAGTCAGGAAGAACAGAAGCAACATGGCGGGCAATACAGAAAGCCACCACATAGCCGAGCGTAGCATCGTTGAAATACTCCGTTAGGTCGTCGGCATCCCTACCCCCATTGATGGAGAAGAGATAATCATCTCCATCCTTATGATAATCGGAGATGCGTTCGGGCGCAACAGCCCATAAGGCATGAAGCGCCTCGCGAATATATTGCTCGACAATTATCTTCTCCCTTGAAGAAAGAATGGCGTTAGTGTAAACAGACTCGCCCTCTTTAGTTCTGATGCGAGAAGCAAGAGACCCGATGCGGTCGTTGGCAAGGTCGAAGACCTGTGATATGTTTATTTTCAGTTTCATATTTTCTTGTTTTTGTTATAAGACTAATAGGACTGACAAGACGGATAGTTTATATCGAAGCTTCGGAGACACCCTCGTGCGTACGCTCACGTTGATAATGTATGCGCCAAGAAGGTCTGTCCATATCCGACATAGACACCCAAAGAGCGATAGCCGTAGACATGACAATATCATCATGGTTGTCTTTGCCGCGGATATTTCCAAGAGAACCATCATCATGGCGCTCATAGATGCGCAGCTCATTGTAGCAAGCCTCGTCTGGCTCGTCCCAAAGTTTATCCTCAACACTTGCAATCATATTATCAATAAGCTGAGTTTTGGTGAGCTTGTTAGTTTGGAAACCCCATTTCATTTCCTTCTTGTCAGCCACCTCCTCCGAACCGACAGAACGCTGATAGAGGTTAGGGTAGAAGTCGGCAATCTCCTCGATGATAGTAGCGAAGTGGTCGCCCTCAGCATTAGAGTTACGTTCACGGTCGGCAGTATTGGACTCAATGACAAGTAAGGCATCGTCATAGAAATGAGCGAGAGCCGCAGCTTTCCACGCAAGAATATCGTGTCGGCAATGCCCTCGCCACCTTGCAACAACCTGCGGAACACCACCCTTCATCTCCGGCATAAGTCCCTTGCGGTCGAGAACCGTCATTACAGTATAGTCAGAGCGCACACTCTTACCGCCAATATCCACAGCCACCAAGTAGCGGTTGCGAATATCGAGAATGTTGTTGTTCGGCAGTTGCCAAATCTTCAAATCCCCGTCGTCATTAAAATTAATCTTAGCCGATTTGTACAAGTCGCGGCATTTCTTCATGCTGTACGGCAGTTGAATATCCGCCCTATAAGTAGGAGTACGCTTGAACATCTGCTGCATCTCGTCAATAGAGTAAGCGTCAAAGACAAGATTGCCAGCATTTCGGAAAGCCTCCACCGGGTCAACAGGAGCCTCAGTAGCAAAGTGGGCATGGTCGGAATATCGGTTGCGGTTGATGCGGTACCAGTTGATAGCATTAAAGCAAGCACCAAGGTTCCACAGCCTCCAGAAGAACTTACCTGATTCGCGATAACCCTTAGAGTAAGTATTGCTATCCTTATTCTCAATCAGCCACCTCGCAAATTCATAATCATTATCCACCTTCTCCATATCCTTTTCAAGATAGTAGAAAGGAATGAAAATAAACTTATAGGCATCATTATTGTCCGGGTTCATTGCAGACTGGCACTTGTCGTAGAAAAAACCAGCCATACCCTTACCCGTAGACTCAAACACCTCAATGTTGTCGGGAATATGTTCAAGACCACCCGACACGGCAGAGAGGACATCTTCCGGGTCGTGTCCGTCAGTGGATTTCCAACTCGCCACTTCGGAGTAATGTGCGCAGTGGAAGTTATCACCACGGACATTCTCAAAGTTCTCAAAAGACGCTACCGTGATAGTGGAAGTACGGATAGGCTTCTGTCCGTCAGAAACAACAAAGTCGTCAGTGGACCCCTCGTAGGGCGACATCATAAGTTGTTTGCCATTAGCACCGACAGTCCAGCCAGCCTGCGCCTCAATAGCCTTGCGGTACATAGCCTTAATCTTTTTAGACGTGCCCTTGACCTGTGCGAGGACAATAGAGTTCCAACCATCGGGATGGCGGAAGTCCTGCATCCACTTGATATAAAGCTGAGTAAGAGTAGAACCGCCCCATTGTCGAGCTTTAAGAATAACGACAAAGATAGGCTGTCGCGACTTGCGGAGTTTCTCAAAGAGGGCAAGCAACCTTCGCTGAGGATAATTCAGTTTAAACTTGATAAAAGCACCGGACCGCTTATCGACAATCTTGTCGGTAAGATACATCGCGAACTCTGGATCTTCGCGCATGCGAGCCTTGCAAATCTCCATAGTAACCGCAGAGTGGAGAACATCAGAATACTGCTTGCCCCACACATCAGTAATATACCTATATATAGACCCGGCATGCACGACATCAGTAAAGAGCCTATTAAGCAAGCACTCCTTGGGTACATACATAATCGGGTAGACAAAATCAGCAATCTCAACCTTGATACGATTGTCAAAGTCGTAACATCCGACACCCGTGATAGGGTCGTAATCGCCAAAAATCTCTTTCATTCGGCGAGAGTTTTCTGCAACAATGGCGGTAATTTCTCTATCAATATCCTCTAAATTCATACGCTCCTATATTAAAGTTAAGCCGACTGCATCATCTGCTGAGCCTGCTGTACATTCTGTTCGGACTGCGCCTGCTGCTGCGGAGACATACCCTGCTGCTGCATGGCAAGTTGCTGCTGCATCTGCTGCTGCATCTCGTTAGATTCAAGCTGTTGCAGAAGTCGGTCGCTAAACGGAAGATTGACACACTGGAGATACTGCTGAATGTTGATAGCTCCAAGCTGGAGAAGTTGCAGAGCTGTATCATTGACCTGCGTCTGATAAGCGGCAGTTGCGGCACTCTCCTTGATAGAAACCTTGAACATGACATCACGAGCCGAGAGACGGTCGTATTCAATAAGGTTAGTATTATCCTTGTTGAGAATAAGCCTTCCATCATCGTAATACTGCTTGATATTGGAAACCTTCTTACGGGTAAGCTTCTCCGTAAATACAGTCATATCAGAAAGGAGAGAATAAAGCGATGTGGTGGCGTTCTGCTGTTCAAGCGAGTATCGGGAAGCCGAAGTTCCGGCAGACGGAGTCTTGCCCTGCAAGGCACCACTGACATTTGTAATCTCCCTTGTGAGGTTAAGCTGCATCTGGAGAAGTTCGGTAGTACCGATCTGAACGGCATTAGAAGTGATAATCTCCGGTCGGGCATTAGGGTTAAGACGAGAAGTTTCGTAGAAAATGATACCGTCATATTCCGTAAACTCATCAGCAAAATCCTGTGGTGTCATATCATCCGGAATACAACTCTTAGGAACAATAGTGATACCCTTAGCCGAAGAGCGGGCAGCCATATCATGCATGACGATAAGGCGGTTGATATACCTTTGTTGGTCGATGATGTTAGACATAAACGGGTGCACCTCGCCATTGACAAACGGGAAAAGCTTAACAGTAAACGGATGGCTATTGAACTCATAAGGCGATTCCCCTTCACAAAGAATAGTGCCATCGGGAGTAAGGAAAGTGTAATACCAATAAGAGTCTACAATAAGTTCAGCCTTGATATAAGCACGCTGCTCCTTGGGCACTCCAGCTTGGTCGTAGATTTTCTTTCTGCCCACATTGATAGCACGAACCTTATCAATATCCCCGAGTTCGCAACGGAAACGAGCATCATCAGCGTTTGTGGCAATAGGGTCAACACATTGATAGCGCATCTTTGTTTCCTTAGTCCACACTTCAATAACACGGCGGAAAGACTTGTTGGCAGGAGACGTAAAGGAAAGATTTTCAAGAGTATTCTCTTCATTCTGTTGAAGTCCCGAAGATTCATCAAAATCCTCGTTAAAAGAAAAGATAGTATCAATATCATCAACAGACAAGCCAAATTCGGGTTTGGCAAATTTAGAATAAAGCTCCGGGCGAGAGCAGTCATGAAGCATTCCGATAAGCGTAACGTCTTGGTGTCGCGGGTCAGAACCGCCTTCCCAAAATGCGAAGTTAGGATTAACATAGTCCGTCCAAGTATCAAATAACCCATCACGCTCCTCGTAACTTTCACGAACGATAGCAACACCGCCTGTGAGATAGTCTTTAAAGACGGTATTAAGGACATCGGGCATAAATGTATCTTGCCAGTTCGCCTGGGTAGTTGCGGACATCATATCAGACAACCACTGGGCATCGTGTGCACGAGCAAAACAAACAGGCTCGGTGGCTTGCTTAGCATACAGACCAGCCACCGTATTGAAGATAGAAATCATAATATTGTTGGTAAGCGGAACATTACCTTTACGTTTAAGATATTCACGTTCCGTGACGTATCCACACTTGTAGTAAATGACATCTCCCCATTGGTCGCCAAACGTGTAATTGTTGGTCCGCTCACGCACCTCCCTAATATTCCTTTTAGTCTCCCAAGCCTTGTTGCATCTTGTTACGAGGTCGGGGTCGTGTTTGCATTGCGATAGCCTTGCCTTTCTACGCTTCACCGTATCGGTATGATGTGAAGGCATGACATCGCTAAGAGTAGGTAAATTTTTTACAGTCATAATAAAACGTTTTATGCAGGCAAAAATAGAGATATAGGGTTTTTGTTTTTCCGTTGGCGCAATATGGGAGAGGCGTGAGGCGATAGTAAAATGCCGTAAAAAGCCCCAAACAAGCGGTATCGGAAAAAGAAAAGCGACAAGGATATATATTTGCCGAAGAAAACCAAAATCTTATAAGAAATGGAAGAAGAAGAGAAAAAGAAACAGCCAATGGCGGAAGCGCAGGAGCAGACGGAAGAAACACCGCCTACACCCAACAGAGACGCCTACAAAGCTGCGTTCGGTGAAGACTATCCGGACGTAGACTTTGAGAACAAAGAAGAGCGTTACGGCAAGATGCTTGACGATAGAAAGAAGCTGAAATCATACCGTGAGAGCGGCAAACGTCTGAACGACACATTCAGCAAGAACCGGTGGCTTGCAGCCATGATGCAGGACATAACAGAGAATGACGACCCCGACTATTCGCCGATAGACTGGATGGCGGACCACGGCATCGACATTAACGAGGCAATGGAAGACGAGGCGACAAGAAAGAAAGTGTCGGAGAAGATTGCAGCCTTTCAGCAGAAACAGGCAGAAGGCGAGAAGGAAGACGAAGAGCGACAGAAGAATTTCGCCAAGAGTGCAGAAGCCTTGAAGAAACTCGGGCTTGACGAAGATACAGCCAATCAGATGTGGGTAGACTTCTTTACCAACATCATAGACGCAGGACTACGAGGTGAAGTAACCGAAGACACATGGCGCATGATACAGAAAGGGCAGAACTATGACAACGACATAGAGAATGCCAAGCAAGAGACCGCCATGAAAACAAGGAACGAGAAGATAGCAAACAAGGTGAAGAAGTTTGACGAGCCGATGCCTCCAACATTATCACAGGGCGGTCCGGGTGTACAGGCAAAACAGAAGCCAAAGAAAGAAAACTTCTTCTCTGATTTGAAAGACGCAGGCTATTAATAATAATATATAAGGTGAAAAGACCTTCAGGATAACAAACTTTAAATTAAACAATAACGAAATGAAGAAAATTATTCAGGAAATCAGAAAGGGCAATATGGGCATACTATTGATGTTCATGCTGCTCGCAGTGTTGACAGGCGGCATCGGTATGGCAGAAGGTGCAGTAATCGGTGCGGAAGGACCGGAGCCGCTAAGTAAAGACGAGACCCACGACCCCGCAGACCCGGATTCGGGAACAGGTCAGAACCCCGACGACGATCCATCGGGACGACTTGCACCGGGTGATACCACCGCAGGACAGAACCTTGACGGTTCACAGGCATCAAGTTCGCAGGCTCGCCAAGGTGGTTTGGAGGAAGACGAGTATGACTCGATTATCACCAAGTTCCAGCCATACCGAACCCCATTGCTTGCCATTGCAAGAAAAGTATCACGCACAGTACACATTCAGAACTGGAGTGTAAAGCACGGACGTGTCGGAGGTGAAACCCTTGACGGAAGAACAAAGGCAAAAATCGCCCCAGAGTCGGATGGTTCAATCAAGCTGACAAAGACAAATTTCAGCGGTTCGCTAAAACCGTTCTACAAATGTTCTACTCTTCTTGTGCCGTTCGTTTCCGGTTATTCGCAGAACTCGACTTCCACTTCTCAGATAAAAGAAGGCTCACTCATGCTTTATGTGGTTGAGAACACAGGAACCGAAGTAATCTGCCGTGCGGTGAACGGTATTCCGACAGACGATGCAGTCGTTGATGATTTGGATGCAAAGAAGTGTCCGGAAATTCCAGCCGACACCTACATCTGTGCAGCATCAACCGCAATGTCAGAGAGTCAGTTGCTGCTGACCCCGGAAAACTATCAGCCAAGAACTTCTATATTCTACGTACAGAAGACAGGATTCAATATCGTGTTTACAGAAGACTACGAGAAGACAAAGAAGAAATTGCCGTTGAAGGTAGCTGACCTCAAAGCCGATTCACTTTTCAAGTACAACATGCGTTCAAACCGCAGATATTGGGCAAGTGCACAGGCGCGCTTCCAAGTAAGAAACGGAGACGGTTCAATCGAAGATGTGTTCACTACAAACGGAATCCTTAATCAGATTACCAACAGCTACCGCTATCAGAAAGGAAAGTTGACAGTATCAGACCTTATCGCCATAAGCAAGTTGCAGTTCACCACATTCTCGCAGTCAGACGAGGCGTACGTATTCTGCGGTAAGGATGCTATGGAAGAGCTGATGAACCTCAACTTCGAGGGAACAACAAAGCTTATTGATTTTAAGGATACAAAAGTACTTGACCTCGATTTCCAGCTATTGAAGACAACCTTTGGAACACTGAAATTCATTTACGATCAAGGCTTGGATTCGTTAGGCTTCAAGGACGCGATGGTAGTCTTGGATTTAAATGGTGCAACACGCTACGTAAAGAGTTCGAAGAAAGAGCAGACCAACGATATGTCGAAGGGTGCTGGCGAAGTGCGTGAGGCAAAGCGCTTCATCTACACCGAGGCAGATGGTATCGCATTGAGAGGTTACAACTCAATCATTGTTCTTCCAGACGACAGAGCCCTTGGCTTGCCGGGTGCACAGATGCGCTCAAAGGTAATCAGTTCGGCAACACTTCCTGACGATGCACAGGTAACAGACAAGATGATTATCGCCTTGACCGCAGACTACAAGACCTACAAGAAGGGTTATGTATACCAGGCAACAGTATCGGGTGGTACCGTAACATGGAAGCCGTATACAGGATATACGTCAGTAATTATGTAAGAGACATTTGACATAATAGATTCAAAGGGGCGAAGCGTAGCCAAAACGGCTCCTCCGCTCCTTTTTCAATACAAAAAAATAACAAATAAAAAATACAAAACAATGATAAAGATATACAGGTGGAACGAGTATAAAAACCACGCAGAAGTAATCATGAGGGCACCGGGAGGATGTGCAGGCAAGTTGATATTCGAGAATGGAAATACAGCATTGAGAGTATTGCCGACAGTAAGAGTAGCGAGTGAATTTTGGCAGCAAATAATCGAAAGCAGCAACTATTATAAAAGGGGATTTATACAGTGTGTACAGACCTTCAACGACGAGGAAACAAATGGCGAAGAAGATACGACACAGGAGAACTATAACCCAGTAGAAGACGTTGTATCCTTGCAGCAAGCAGTAGATTTCATTGCAGACAACTATGAAGAGAAGGCGCACACCATAAACGAAGCCTTGAAGATAGCGCACAGCCATGGAGTGGACTTTCCGAACTTGAAGAAGAAAAAATAAGAGGAGGGTAGACTATGGACGTGAGCGAAATACTAACAAGGGTGAAATCCGTTATAGATGAGTTGTCAAACTTAGGCAACCAAGACGTAACAGGTGAGGAGAACACCCAAAACCTTGACAGTATAATAAAAGACAAGATACCATACGCTTTAGAGTGGGTGCTGCAAAATGCACCGCAGAACAAGATAGACAGCAGTATGGTAAGCTCATATAAAGGTGGGAGCAGTGAAGCCGACGGAATATTAAAGGCAACAAGAGGCTATAATGATGTAGTTACGGTAGAACTGCCGGACAGCTTTTTAAGAGTACTGTCGGCAAAGCTAAGCTCATGGTTTTATAGTCCAACCCCAGTAAGTGAATTTTCAGACGTGGCACTGATGCAGCAGGGGAGAACCACAATGGGAAGCCCCGACAAGCCAGCTACGGTGTTGTGCACAGAAGGAGGAAAGAGCGTTTTGAAGATGTATACGGCAGAACCGGGCGATAGCGTGGAAGTCAGTGTGCAGCTGATAAACGCTCCAACCGTAAACAAGAATGCAACAGCCGTAAGCGTGCCAACAAAATTAGAAAAGTCCTTCATCTACTATATAGCATATCTGACATTGCTTGCGTTCAGAGATGCGAGTGCGGCAAGCTTCTATCAAGTTGCGGCAAGCGACTTGGGGGCAGAAGACAAGAACCAATAAAACGAAGAACCAATGAACAAAATACAGATAGGCAACAGCGTTGCCGTAACTTGGAAGATAGATCTGTCGTCGGCAAAAGGCAAGAACACGCTGACCGTAGACAAGACAGAACTATATTTAAGGAATGCCTACGAGATAAAGAAGATAGAGAACTACACGATAAATGATAATGTAGTATGCTTCATCTTTGCGTCAGACACCCAAAAGTATACAGGTACGTACGACCTCGTCTTGAAAGACACGGAGGCAGGAACAAGGTACATCACAAAGACAAATGCCTTTGCCCTTGTGCTCCATGAGATAGAAGAGCGAGGGGCGATAAACGGCAAGGACAGCAGTGGGAACTATGTGGTTGAGTTGGCAGACAAAGCAGTAACCATAAAAGACATAGACGAAGATGCTGGAATATACGTAAGGGTAGCAGCGATAGAGGCAAAGTTGAAAGACGGATGCATACTGACACCAGAAGAAAGGGCATTCTTTAACAATATTCTCTTGGCAAACAAGGACAAGCTCGATACTCTACCGGACGAGATAGTTGTAGATGTAACGGGAACAATAACCGAAGACAAGGTCGCCATCGAAATCGGGAAGATGCAAAACAACGGAGGAGAGGATGGTTACCAAGACTTGAATGAAGTGTTAGACATTGCAGCTGCTACAACAACGAAGGCTGGAGTAATGAGTGCTGCCGACAAGCAAAGGTTGGAGCAAGGGGTAAAAAGCGTAGACTTGAATGATCTTGACAAACTCAACAACACGACAGACGGGGAAGCTGGTAAACCTGTGGTATATGCCGTAACATCAACCAATCCAATCTATGGCAGTAGAAATGTGGGAGTATTACTGTTGTTTAGCGACGACATGGAGCATGTAACGACACAGATACTCACAACACACTGTTATTATGACAGCAGCAAAAAAGCTTTCAATGGGCACACGGACAATAAAATATACCAGTATAGCCGAGTGTACAACAATAGCGCATCGCATGGATTGTCAGACATGGGAACATGGTCAGAATGGAGTCCATTCATTGATGATACGATAGCTTCTATAATATCTATAATGAATAAAAATATATCTAATTTACAGGATGCATTAAACAAAATATCATCATTGTCGGATAGCGAAATTGATGAGGTCTGGAACAACAATTAAATAGGAATATTATGGCAGATGAAAAGAAATATTTAGACAAAACAGGACTGACGAACCTTGTAGGGAAGATCAAGTCCGAGTTATCAAAGAAGGCGAATACGGAAGACGTTCAGCCAAAGGGTGAGTATGCTACATTAGTAGATGGAACAGTTCCGGCATCGCAGTTGCCGAGTTATGTTGATGATGTTGTGGAATTCAGCGGCTTTACTTTAGGGGAAGTATCGGCTAAGGCAATGAGCACCACGAAAACATCGCAAGATCTACTGTGTAGAGTGCAGTATGTTGCCAAAAACAATGTCTTTGTCTTTTATGACGGAAAGGACTTTTATAGTAATTGGGGCGACGCAAATACATGGGGAACTCCGACTACTGGGACATTTACCGGCATGTTTACAACTGGCGGTAGACAACCCGAATCCGGGAAAATCTATGTTGACACGACTACGGGGAAAACATACCGATGGAGTGGCAGCAGCCTTGTAGAGATAAGTGCAAGCCTTGCCTTAGGAGAAACAAGTGAAACTGCATTTGCCGGAGATAGAGGAGTTGCCGTTGAAAAGAGTTTGGAAACAGTCAAGTCCGAGTTATCAAAGAAGGCGAATGCGGAAGACGTAGAAAGTCTAAGCAATGACGTTAAGGTAAACACTGCATCACTGGAAGCAAAAAGTGTAACCTCTATAAGCACTAAAATGGTGGGCGATGTGCTAAATATTGTTGCAACAAAAATAAATGGAGATGAGGCTACGTCATATGTGAGACCAGCAACAACAGGTACGACCGGGCTAATGAGCGCTGAGGATAAAAACAAACTTGACAATACAATATTTGAAGAAGACAAGAGACAGATAGCAGAAAAATCCCGAGTTGAAACCGAGACCTCTCGAGTTGCAGCAGAACAGAGCCGTGTAAGAGCGGAGAACGAAAGAGATACAAATGAAGATTCACGTGTTTCCGCCGAACAGACAAGAGAGCAGAGCTTCACCACCAAGGTCGGGGAAGTGGACACGGCTATCAAAAACTGCAACACAGCTACCGAGGGAGCGGAGAGGGTGGATGCCACCATTACCGAGGCTAACGTGCTGCAAGTTACCGACAGGAACGGAACACAGAAAACTCTTGACCTTGCTGCCGTGGTTAAGGCTAACTCTGTGGCGGAGGATGTGGACCGCATAAAAGAAAGTATGGGTGCATACAGCGACAGACCGGATATTACGCTCACCGCAAAGGAGAACAACGTGGCTATATCGACTGACGGAGTGAAGGTGAGCAAGAGCGGTTGGGCGATTGCGGAGTTTACGGCGGAAAAGGGCAATGAATATCTTTTCAAGCCGAATGTGATTGACGGAAGCGTGTGCATCTTTGCCGAGAAAATAGACAAGGTGGAGAAGCGCGGTATCGACTACACGTATACCTACAACGAGAACGGAACGATAGCAACGGCAACGGCTACATACTTAGGCAAGACGCATATCTATACTTATAGTTACACAACCGCAGATAGCGGAGCAACAGACGTTGCAATTACAGATGAAACGGGGGCTGTTGTAACGGAACTGCCTTATCAATATCTTACCACTGTCGGCTCGTATTCCCCCCTCGTCAGACTTAATGCCGGGGCAGAATTGCCGAAAGACGGGTATTGCCGTTTTATGAGCCACTTCCAGGGTAATAATTCCTTGAAGGTCGCTGTGTCGTACAAGGTGGGCACGGCAGACCTGACAATGAAGGTGGTACGTGATGGTGTGATGGCAAGCATCTCGACGCAGCTGGGCAATATTTCGCAGAAGGAGAATGAAACGCGCTCGCTTGTGATGGACTTGAAAACTGCCGTAGATACATTCGTAGACAAGGATGGCTATGTGGGCATGGCGCGAATGAACGGCGATGCGAGCGGCGATGCGGAAACGACATACGGCACGGCGGAGAAAATTCACACTATGGGAGCGAAGTTCCGTCTGTGTACGGTGAAGAACGGCAAGATTACCCACCGATGCGCTCCGGGCAGACTGACGCTCGACGAGAACGGCGAGGAGGTGAAGATTGACGGAACGGACGGAGATGTGATGCTCTGCGTGGAGGATGGCTTGAACCTGCTGAAAGCCACAAAGGATATTGGCGGAAGGGAAATGAACATCATAGGTATCGGCGACAGAAAGTCTGTATGGTATGGTGTTCAGTCAAAGGAGATTCCTGCCTTTGGTTTCACACCTTGCGCTACGGTGAACGCTAAAATCCTTGACGATGTGCGCTCACAGGCTCACTGCGTGTACAATACAACAGCAATGGGTTCATACGCTAATGCTTTGGATTATAAGATATTCAAGGACGTATACAAGAAGAGCGGTGGCGGATATGCATCCAAGCAGTTCTCTTCCGTTCTGAATATCCAATATGCACAAAACAAGAACGAGGACAATCTGACGTGCAAGCCTTATATGGGACTGCACTTCGAGTATATGGAATGTTTGCTCGCCATGATGTTCTCTGAGATAGGAAGTGTGTGCCATACCAATCTTGACATGTTCGGCGTGGGGATAACCAACAACACGATGAGCGCAAGTCTTTTCAATGACGATGCCATAAGCGGTGTGAGCGGATGGAAGTTCATTACGGCTGACGGAACGGAAAAATATCAGAATTGGTGGACAAATGTATATACAGGTGGACAGACAGCGACTGCCACCGAATTGGTAAGAGGTATTGTCGGCAACGACAGATACTTGTGTGTGGAGATGCTTGAAGCGCAGCGTGTTCTTGATGCCGTAATGAAAGCAGGACTTGCTGACAGGATAGGAAGCAAGAGCAATATATTCCACTATGACGAAAACGGGGATATGGTATGCACGTCTGACGGAAGCGTGAATCTTGACACAGGCGAGGGCATGGAAGCGTGCAAGCACTACTTCGTGATACGCAACGTGCCGAGATGCGAGGGGTTGGCGGACGGTGTGATGACTGCCGTGATAAATTCATACACCAAGTTGGAGTGTTGTGATGGTTTGGTTTTGAACGACAAGACAACGGATATGACAGGCGGAATAGCAATCATGAAGAGAAGCCTGCCTATATATAGAGGCTGGACGTTACCCTATATCGGAGTGTTCCGCCACTTGAACTATGGCTACTACGTGATACGTGTAGATACCGAGGGCGTGGTGGATGTGGAATATGATGCCATTGAAGTAAAGGACGTTAAACCGCTTACGGTGTTAAATAACACCGCTTACGAAGCATCAGGCAAGAATAGCACAGTTCCTATGCTTGAAGGCGCGTCAAAGGTTTACCAAGTGGGCAAAGGCTCAGGTCTTAATGGCGAATTTTGGACAATGAAGAGCAACTACTCCATGGGTTTGTTCTGTTTAAAACAACGAGGCGGAGGATTTAGAACGCATGAAAATGCGTATCTGTGGCTATATTCAACGAATAATCATGGTAATGATAGTGTACAGGTGCACGGCTCCGTTTCGGGTTGCTCTGCGGATAGTGGTCAGGCGTCTGTTCGGACTGCGTCTTGTTTCAACTACGCTGGCTATGGCTTTGTCAACTACGCTGGGGCGTTCGCTGTCCAGCTATAATCAAATTTAAATCGAGAGTAATAAACATTAACAATAACAATAAACCTCAAGCTGCGACTTAGCAAACAATGGGTTTTGGCAAAGGCAATGGCTTCAAATCGGATGCAAAGGGGCGAAACGGCTTAGTGTAGCCCCGGTCCGGGCGGCAAATTAAGAATGAAGAAAAATATTCACATCATACAGGAAAAGAGAAAAACTTTTGCACCTCGGGATCTTAATTCCGGGAATGTCGGTGTGATGTGTAAGGGAGTGAATCCTCCCAAAAGCGAAGGTGGGGAGAACGGCTCCGTTTCGGGTTGCACTGCGAATAATGGTCAAGCGTCTGTTCGGACTGCGAATTGTAACAACAACGCTGGCAATGGCAATGACAACTACGCTGGGGCGTTCGCTGTCGATAAGGATATAATGAAAGGAAGCCCCACATCGCGAGCAGCAAGCTCAAAGATTAAAGACAGCCATACCGCCACAGGTGGGTATGGGCGGTGCGATTACGACTCGTTGCCTTTTATGGGTGATGAGAACAAAGCGGAAAGCAACGCAACGGCTACCGATATGGATGCCGTAATGCAAGAATTGAAGACAGCAAACAGAAAAAGGAAGCTGAAAGGCTTAAAACGTTTCTTCACTAACCGCCTGCTGATAGAGTATGCTTTTGACAGGACGATGGAAAGGACAAACTCCAACACGTCGCTTTATATAGCAAAAAAGAAAGAAATCTGCGCCCGTCTGCGAAAGGAACTCACCGATATGACATATACCCCCGGCGATAGCCACAGGAGAGTGATACACAAGAAGGGAAAGGGTGATAAGAAGCGAAATGCAGACATCTACCCGATGTATGACAGAATAGTTCAGACACTGATACTTATCGTGATAGAGCAGAAATTCCGCAATATGATGATAAGGAATATTTATTCCGGAATAGAGGGAAGAAGTCTGTTGAGTAACGACCGCCGATATTGTATGGTAAACAAAATACGCCATTGGGTTAAGACACATCAGGGCAAGTGGGTGGGTCTTACTGATATTCACCATTTCTATGAAACGCTGAAAATGAAAGTCGTACTCGGCGAAATGTTCAGCGTTATAGTATGCCCATATACACGGTGGCTACTATTGTTGGCTTTCAGCAAGACGGAATATCTGCCGATAGGCGGATGCCTTAGTCAGATAATGGCAATGTTTACAGTTGTTTCGGCAGACAGAGAACTGCTGCGGAGATATAACGTTGAGCTTTTCTGTTTTGGCGACAACAGGCTTATCGGCGGAGCAAAGGCGGAAGTTAGAGAGGCTATGAGCTTTCTGATGTCATATTACGAAAGCAGGTACGGACTAAGTGTTAAGTCTGATTATCAGATGCGTAAGGTGTCTGACGGGTTCCGCTTTTGTAAATATGACTATAAAGACAGTTATGTGCATGTGAGAGCTGAAATAAGAAGAAGGGCGATACGTGCATGGAAGCAGGGCAAACAGCATTATGCAGGGTATAAAGGGATGTTGGATAAGACCGACAGCAAGAGGTTGGAATATCTAATAGAAAACAGATATATGGAACTGGTGAACAAACACGGAATGACCGTGAGAACACAAAGAGGAGATAAAGTGAAACTCCGTGATTTGGCGAATGGCAGCGAGATTGTTCCTGTGGAATATTCAATAGAGCCATCTGAAGCTAAAAGAAAAGAAGGACGCGACGGAAATATGGTAAGGCTTACATATATCCATCTTCTCAACGGGACAAAAAGGCTTTGTCATTCCACGGAGGGGAGCGAAGAAGTAGTAGAGTTCTTCAAGCTTGTTAAAGACGGAATACAGGAGCTTCATCAGCGTTTGCACGTAAAACACGACGGAACAAAAGCTTATTTCGAAGAGTTCCATACAACTAAAGAAGAGGCATGTGAATTAATTTGCAAAAAATTAGGTATATGAAAAAAGAAACAATGCAGTTTGCGGAACGTCAGCCCAAGGCGACAATCTGCAATGGAGGAAAGAAAGTTCTCGTTCTGCTGAACGAGAGGGAAACGGAACGCACTCTTGAACCTATTGACGAACAGGATGCGACCAAAGTAACGGAGTATGCGTATGATGCCTACTGGCTCAACATTAACGGCAAGACAGACGATGATATACTCACGGCAGCAAAGGCGGCGGTGGTGAATGACATTGAGCAGTATGACACATCTTCCTCGGTCAACGGCTTTTCCCTCAACGGCAGCGTCGTTTGGCTCGACAAGGCAACGAGAGTGGGACTGATGAACTCCACGACCATCGCCAAGGCGGCAGGGAACAAAACAACGACCCTGTGGCTCGGAGAGATGAAGCTGGAGGTAGACTGCGACAAGGCTATTC
>ERZ808242.709-NODE-709-length-22584-cov-10.811487_pt1 | contig 22584 bp, 22 predicted proteins | sample MGYA00521244_ERZ808242 | MGnify/ENA primary metagenome ERZ808242 (study PRJEB31516, sample SAMN03275573) | gut metagenome | biome: mammalia-associated habitat; material: feces | host: Papio cynocephalus | place: Kenya | collected 2012-07-27 ... | reverse complement strand
ATACTATTTGATAATCAATCAGACATCGCATTATTTTGTTAAAGGATGTGATTAACAAAAAAAACAAAGCGACACCCTACACATCCATTTTGATTTTACGGCCCTGCGGATGCAGGTTATTGCAGCGAATGCCGAGGTTCTTCACGAAACCGAGCGGATGTCCCTCGAAACGCATGAGTACGAATCCTTTCGGAGCGTCCTTCAGGAATATGCTGTCCCGGTGCAGGAACTTCAGCGCGGTCTCGCGGTCCAGATCCTCCACAGGATAATCATCCTCATTAAAAGCCAGACTCAAAGCCCAGTCAGCAGCCGGGACCAGATCACGGCCCTTCACCACACCTTTCGCGACTCCAGCCTGAACGGGATGCAGCACCTCCAACGCGGAGATCTCACGGACAATGGAGCCAGGAATATGTATGAGCAGATTCCCTTTCCGTCTTTCCGCAGCTCCCACGGCAGGTTTTCCAGGAACCCTGCACCTTCCCCCGCCGGTGTTCTTAACCAAGGACGATATGAACTGCCCCTCGCCCTTCACGAATCCAGGGACAAGCAACCCTCCGGTCCGTGTGGGAACCACACCCTCCAGAGAAGAATAGTCATATTCATAAAATCCGCCGCCAAGCTCGTCCGCGGCCCATTCCATCACAGCGTCATTCTCCGCCTCCTCGAAGGTGCAGGTGGAATATATCAGGATTCCGCCACCGTGGAGCGCTGGCCAGACATCGGCAAGGATTCTTTTCTGCCTTGTGGAGCAGAGATTAACCACGCTTTCAGACCAGTCCTCGACAGCCTTGGCATCCTTGCGGAACATTCCCTCGCCCGAGCAAGGGACATCGGCCACGATTATGTCGAAAAAACCCTCAAGCCTCGAGAACGCTTTTGGATCCACGCTTGTGACAACCACATTAGGATCACCCCACAACGCCATGTTGTCGGCCAGAACGGAAACCCTGGAGCGCATAACCTCATTGGAGACAAGGATGAAATCGTCACCGAAAGAATGACGCAGCGACGCCGCCAAATCCGAGCTCTTACCTCCTGGCGCGGCGCACAAATCCAGAACCCTTACAGGTCGGAAACAATCCTCAATTTTCGGGAGCATATCTCTGAATATGTTCCCGGCGACCATCGCCGACGAGTCCTGCACATAATAGCACCCACAGTGGAACAATGGATCCAACGTGAATTTAGGTCTTTCCCCGAGCATGAACCCGTAAGGACTCCAAGGAACCTTTTGAATCTCCGTCATGAACTGTTCCTTTGCGAACCTTTCCGGTTCACACACCTTGAAAGGATTGACGCGGACGGACACCGAAGCCGGCTGACGGAAAGCCTCCATGGAGACTCCGGCTCTGTCCCTCCCTATCGCCCTGGTCAGAATGTCCTGAAGCTGAATGTCGTCCAGACTCCGCATCTACTGGTTTCCGCCAAGTTTCTCTTTCATCTTGCGGATGGTCTCCTCATCGATGCCGTCAGGCATCCTGCCCTCGGACATAGCAACAAGACCGTCCACCATCTTGTCCATGGCCTCGCGGATCTTTCCGCCAAGCATCATCTTCATCATCAGATTCAACTCAGCGTGGAACTCGATGTAAAAATCCGTCTTGGATGGATCGCTCGGCACAGCGTCGAAATGAAGCGAACCGCCGAACTGGAACGGAGCCCCGTTGTCGATGAACTCTATACAAGAGTACGGAGTCCGATTCTTGATCATCACTCCGATCTTGAATCCCTGAACCGTGGCCGAGATTGTGTCGTAGTCTGCCTCGATCTCCCCTCTTTTCTCCTCCGGGAGGAACTGAAGGAAATTACGCATGTCCACAAAGGCCATGTACAGTTCGAACGGCTGTTTTGAGACCAAGCCGTGTTTGCTCTTTATTTCCGTAGCCATATCTATCCGTTATTTGTTCCATTCCGACGGGTTCCGCCTCCACTGGCGCAAAACCTCGACATCCGACTCCTTGACATATCCTGTGGCCGTGGCCTCCTCTATCAGGGCGTCATAGCATGATAGAGTCTTCAATTTGACGCCCTCCTCCTCGAAGCGCCTGGCGGCAATGTCAAATCCATAAGTGAATATGGCAACCATGCCCAGCACCTCGGCTCCGGCGTCACGCAAGGCCTTCACCGCCGCAAGACTGCTCATCCCGGTCGAGATGAGATCCTCGATCACAACCACCTTGGAGCCTTTCGGAAGGACACCTTCTATCTGCGAGCCGGTCCCGTGATCCTTCGGTTTAGGACGCACATAGACAAACGGCTTCCCCATCCTGTCGGCGGCCAGCACTCCGTGGGCGATCGCCCCGGTGGCCACTCCGGCCACAATCCCGGCCTCAGGGCACTCCTTCAACGCCGCCTCCGCAAGCCAACCGGCGACCTTCGAACGCAGTTCCGGATCGGAAAGAATCCTGCGGTTATCGCAGTAAATAGGTGAATGCCAACCTGAAGCCCAAGTGAAAGGCTCATCCGGCCGAAGCAACACGGCTTTTATCCCAAGAAGTTCAGAAGCCAGTTTTCTGTCCACGTTTTCCATATTCATTGAAAATGATTGTTAACTTTGCACATGGAAGCCGCCAAATACAACTTCCTAACTTACAAAGATAATAGTTTTACTCCAATATTCACGGGATGCACAAGATTTACCTTGAGAAGAGATGCATGATCATCTGCTCGCCGGACGAGCAGGCGCTGGCGGATCCGAACTCTGTCGAACTCCACCTCGGAGACAATCCGGACATCACGGCCCTTGTGAACATGTTCGAGACATCGGAGACCCTGGCAAGAATCTACATTCCTACGGAAAACATTGAAAACACCTACCGGGAATTCTGCTTCAGGTTCAAGGAGGTCAACGCCGCCGGAGGATTGGTGTCAAACCGGAGGGAGGACGTGCTTCTGATAAGCCGTAACGGGCTGTGGGACCTGCCCAAAGGCCATCAGGAAGCAGGAGAGGACATCCGCGTGACCGCCCTGAGGGAAGTCCAGGAAGAGACCGGCGTGGGCGAACTGGAACTAAGGGGGCTCATCTGCATCACCGACCACTGCTACCGCCGTGACGGAATATGGCATCTCAAGCACACGTGGTGGTACGACATGCTCTACACCGATCCGGTGAACCTGACACCTCAACGGGACGAGGACATCACAAAGGCCGCATGGGTCGCCAGATCCGGTCTCTCTCCCTACCTGAAAAACACCTATCCGTCCATCGTGGAAGTGTTCCGGGAGGCCAGGATATAGGATATTAACGGATTGTGAAACTTTTCGTGCGCCGATGACGTATATTATAAGATTGACTGTAATGATTGTTATCGAATATGAAACTTTCACAATTCCAATTCCTTCTTCCGAAGGAGCGTGTGGCTCAGGAGCCTACCAGATGGCGTGACGAATGCAGGCTGATGGTTGTCCACAAGGACACCGGCGAGATAGAACACAAGATATTCAAAAACATCATAGACTATTTCGGCAAAGGAGACGCTTTCGTGTTCAACGACACAAAGGTGTTCCCGGCTCGTCTTTACGGCAAGAAAGAGAAGACCGGAGCCGACATCATGGTGTTCCTCCTCAGGGAGCTCAACCGTGAACAGCACCTTTGGGATGTGATCGTGGATCCGGCCAGGAAAATCAGAATCGGCAACAAACTTTACTTCGGTGATGATCAGAGCCTTGTGGCCGAGGTCATCGATAACACCACGTCCAGAGGGCGCACCCTGCGTTTCCTCTACGACGGGCCTTACGAAGAATTCAAGAAATCACTCTTCGGACTCGGAGAGATTCCTGTCCCGAAATGGGTCAAGTCAAAGATCTCCCCTGAGGACAATGAGAACTACCAGACGATCTTCGCGAAGAACGAGGGTGCGGTGGCGGTTCCGGCCGCAGGCACGCATTTCAGCCGGGAATTATTCAACATGATGATTCTCAAGGACATCAACAAAGCCTTCATCACCGAGCACATGGGCATAGGGCAGTTCCGCAGGGTTGATGTGGAGGATCTGTCCAAGCACAGGATGGACTCGGAAAGGCTCATCATAACCGACGAGGCATGCCAGATCATCAATAAGGCCAAGAACGGAGGCCACAAGGTTCTGGCCGTGGGCACCACCGTGCTCAGGGGACTCGAGACCTATGTGACCACCACACACGAGGTCAAGCCTTACGACGGTTGGACGAACAAGTTCATCTTCCCTCCTTACGAGTTCTCGGTGCCTGACGCAGTGGTCTCCAACTTCCACCTTCCGGAGTCAACCATGCTTATGGCCGTGGCCGCCTTCGGTGGCTTCGACCACATCATGAATGCCTATCAGGTCGCCCTCGACGAAGGCTACCGCTTCGGTCCTTACGGAGACGCCATGCTGGTTGTTTAACGGCCGGCACCGCGCCTCGGCATCCCTACTTTTTCGCGCAGCAGTGCTGGAGAAGATCAACCGTGATGAATCCGTCACATTCAAGGATTGTGGCGAGCCTGGTGACACGGCTGTAGGTCCATTTCAGTTTTTGGCACAACTCGTCTATGGACACGCCTCGCCGAGATTTTATCAACGAAGCCAATTTGACGACATCTTCATATTCATCATCAGGCAATTGCCCTCTGTAATATGATTCCACCTGAGCCTTGAAATCCGATTTGAGGTTCAGGTCAGTCTGTCCCAACCCAAGTTTGGTCATCAACTCGCCGAGATCCCCTATCTGCTCGGCCACGTTCTCCCTGATGAGCAGATTGCAGCCTTGGGAGACCGGATCGTCAATCCTGCCGGGCAAAGCGTAAACATCCCGGCCATAAGAAGCCGCCAGACGGACCGTCATCATGCCGCCGCCCCTGATTTTGGACTCAACCAGAATCGTGGCCCTGCATATTCCAGCGATTATCCTGTTGCGGCGCAGGAAGTTGAGCCTCACGGCCGCCGTGCCTGGAGGGTAATCCGTGACCAGGGCGCAACCCGGAGTCGACGCTATCCTCTCTCCGACATCTTTGTTCCGGAACGGATACAAATCGTCTATCCCGGTGGCCATCACCGCCACAGTCGGAAGACCGCAATCCAGCGCCGTCCTATGGGCGGTGACATCCACCCCCAACGCCAAGCCACTGACGATCAAAGGTTTGATCCTGGATTTAGACATCGACTCCACTATCCTGTGACACCAATCCTTTCCATAGCAAGTCAATCCTCTCGTGCCGACAACGGCAATCTGCGGAATCCCTTCGAAGACATCCCGAGGACTGGACACACCTTTATAATAAAGTCCGATAGGAGGGTCATCGCACTCCATGAGAAGAGCCGGATAGCCCTCCTCCCCTATTCCAAGGAAAGCGCCCCCCTCCCTCTCCAGCCTCTCCAGCTCCATCGCCGCCGATTCAAAGGCGCTGCCCGTGATCAGCGGAGCGTACTTGAGCCTTGAACACACGCCCAATGTTCCGGCCACCTCGCCAGGCTCATTGAAGACAGCCACAGCACTGCCCAAAGTCTCCACAAGCCTCAGACCTATCCTAGGCTCGAATCCAAAAATCCTGTTGAGGGCGCAAAGCGCGGCCCTCTCCTCAAATGTAACCTCCATATTCCCAAACATAGTCAAACAGTCATATTCATATGTCCGATTCTTGCGGGCAGACGATCGCCATTTCATATCCCAAGACGCACCAGGCCACCATCAATCCACTTCCCGGATCGCCGGAAGCACCAGCGCAATTTGCGTCATTTCAAGGGAACAAAGGGGGTATGAACTGAAAATATTTACGTTTTTTATGAATATTTCTGTTTTTTATATCCTCTTGCTCCTTCGCCCCGGAAGAACCTTTCAAATTAATCCCGGTCGCATCTTATTCTTCGGACGGTTTTCACTATCTTTGGGGCCATGATATTCATAGACACACATTGTCACCTGAGTGATGCAGCCTATTCAGGAGAAGAGGAAGCCTGCATCGGCAGGGCACAGGCGGCGGGAATCCGACTCATGCTCCAGCCGGACATTGACGGTTCGGAACGTGAGGCGATGTTCGCGCTTGTGGACCGGCACCCGGAGGCGCTACGCCCAATGATCGGACTTTATCCAGGCTCAGTTGGAAAGGATTGGCGTCAGGAATTGGATTCCATGGTGGAATTTCTCGACGAGTGGGAAGCGAAGACAGGACGCAAAGTAGTGGCTGTCGGCGAGATAGGCCTTGACTACCATGATGGGAAAGAGTTAGCGCAGGAACAGAAGGAAGCCTTGGAATGGCAGCTTGATTTCGCCTCGGAAAGGGATCTTCCGGTCAACATCCACCTCCGCGACGCGATGGGCGACTTTCTGGAGATTCTTCGCAGGCACAAAGGTTTGAAAGGGAATATGCATGCCTACAGCGGCAGTCTGGAGTCCTACCTTGAAATACAAAAACTCGGAGACTGGCGCATCGGTGTCGGAGGCGTGGTGACGTTCAAAAACGCCGGATTGGCTGATGTGGTCAGAAATGTCCCGCTTGAGAGAATCGTGCTTGAGACCGACGCGCCTTACCTGACTCCGGCCCCACACAGAGGCACGCGGAACGAAAGCGCCTACATTCCCTTGATAGCCGCGAAGATAGCCGAGCTGAAAGGCTTGACGGTAGAAGAGGTCGCGGAAACCACCACCAACAACGCAAAATCTCTTTTCGGAATATGAGAAGATCTTCTATACTGATGATTTACACAGGCGGCACGATCGGGATGAAACAGGATTCCACAGATCTGACACTAAAGCCGTTCGACTTCAGGCAAATCCTTGACGAGGTGCCGGAACTGAAAAAGTTCGCCCTCCGCATCGACTCCTACACGTTCGACCCGCTGATCGATTCTTCGGATGTCGAGCCTTCCTTCTGGCAGTCGCTTGCGTCCCTGATCCAAAAAAGGTACGATGACTATGACGGATTCGTCGTCCTGCACGGGACCGACACCATGGCCTACTCGGCCTCGGCGCTAAGTTTCATGCTTGAGAATATCGCCAAGCCTGTGGTTTTCACTGGAAGCCAGCTTCCGATCGGAGTTCCGCGCACGGACGGGAAAGAAAACCTGATTTCCGCCGTCGAGATAGCCTCCGCCAAGGATCAAGACGGTCACCCGCGTGTGCCGGAAGTCTGCATATTCTTCAATTCAAAACTATTGAGAGGCAATCGCAGCGTCAAGGTCAGTTCCGAGGATTTCAGCGCTTTCAGTTCCCCGAACTGCCCGCCGCTGGCCGAGGCCGGAATCAGCATAAAGTACAATGACAATGTCATCCGCAAGCCGGCGGTCTGGGACGAGCCTTTGAGGATCAGCAACAGACTTGACACAAGAGTCTCCATTCTGAAAGTGCATCCAGGCATAACCCCGCAGGTCATGAGATATTTCCTTTGCGGCCCCGACATCCGCGCGGCCATCATCGAGACCTATGGCTCAGGCAACGCTCCGTCAAGGCAATGGTTCCTGGACATCGTGAAGGAAGCCTCCGGGATGGGAAAAGTATTGATGAATGTGACACAGTGCCTGTCCGGCACGGTCAATATGGACATCTACGCCACCGGAAAAGCCTTGGAGAAGGCCGGGGTGGTCTCCGGAGCCGACATCACGACAGAAAGCGCGCTCGCGAAACTGTTCTACCTGATGGGCAGGACCTCAGACAACGAATGTGTGAAGTCCATGCTCGCCAACAATCTGCAAGGAGAAATTTCCCTATAATTATTGCCAATTGGAAATAATTTAGTAAATTGCAACGGTTTTTTAGACGGTTTTGCGCCGTCCCAAAGCCACAGGAAAAGATAACTATTTATACATTATCAATTTAAATTAAACACACAAAAACAGTTATGAAAAAGTTTTTCATGTTTTTGGCAGTAGCAGGTGTTCTCACCTTCACTGCAAACATCGCATCCGCTCAGGATCAGCCAGCCGCTGACAACGCAGCCGCAACAGAGCAAGTTGAGACCGCCGCTGCTCAGCCAATGTCCGCTGAGGATCTCCTCAAGGGTACCGGCGAGGACGTTCCTATGCACCAGCAGATCAAGACCTACTTCATCCAGGGAGGTCCGGGCTTCATGTCCATGATTCTCATCTGCCTCATCATCGGTCTTGCCCTCGCGATCGAGAGAATCCTTTACCTCTCATTCTCAAAGACAAACACCAAGAAGCTCCTTAAGAACGTTGAGGCTGCTCTCGCTCAGGGTGGCGTTGAGAAGGCCAAAGCAGTTTGCCGTGACACCAAGGGTCCTGTAGCCAGCATCTTCTACGATGGTCTCAACCACTATGATGAAGGTCTTGATGTAGTTGAAAAGAGAATCACCTCTGCCGGTGGAGTTCAGATGAGCCTTATGGAGAACAACCTTTCATGGATCGCCCTGTTCATCGCCCTTGCTCCTTCTCTCGGATTCTTGGGAACTGTAATCGGTATGGTACAGGCCTTCGATGCCATCGAGGCCGCTGGTGACATTTCACCTAACATCGTTGCCGGAGGTATGAAGGTGGCTCTTATCACCACCGTCGGTGGTCTTATCGTCGCCATGATTCTCCAGGTGTTCTACAACTATATTCTTTCCAGAATCGACGCCCTCTCCATCGACATGGAGAACGCATCCATCGATCTCGTTGACGTTCTTGCAAAGAACCAGAAGAAATAATTTGTAGAGACAATTTTTTAGAATCTGATTATAATGAATAAGATATTCAAAATAACCGGATGGGTATTGGGACTCCTTGGGATCGTCTTCGGAATCTTAGCCTTCGTCAATGGAGGCTCGTCCGTTGACCTCCTTCTCAGATACACTTACTTCCTCTTCTTTGCGGCAGTAGTTATCTGGATTGGACTCGCGATATTCATCGCTGGTAAGAACAACCCTAAGAATCTGCTCAAGGCCGCCGGTGTGGTGGTTGGAATCGCAGCCTTGGTTGTTCTGGCCTATGTGCTCTCATCGGGCGCACCGGCACTCAATGTCAAGACACAGCCAAGCACACAATGGCTGAAACTAACTGACACAATGCTTCTTCTGGTCTATGTACTTGGTGGTGCAGCAATAATCTCCATCATCGTAGGCGCAGTCAGAGACGCTATCAACAACAAATAACATCTAGCTATGGCAAGAAAAACACCGGGACTGAACACACAATCGACAGCCGATATCGCGTTCCTTCTGCTCTGCTACTTCCTGATGACGTCCACCATGGATCAGCAGTCAGGTCTGCAGCGCCGTCTCCCTCCTATGCCTGATCAGAATCAGAAGACGGAAGACACGAAGGTCAACAAGCGTAACATCATCATCGTGAAGATCAACTCTTCCGACAGACTGTTTGCCGGTGACCAGCTTATGGATGTTAGCCAGCTCAAGGACAAAATCAAGGAATTCATCACCAACCCTAACAATGATCCTAACCTTCCGGAGAGGGAGATGAAGACGATAGAGGGCTACGGTGAATACCCGGTTTCCAAGGGAGTCATCTCACTTCAGAACGACCGTGGAACAAGTTACAGAGCCTACATCGCCGTTCAGAACGAACTCGTGAAGGCTATCAATGAAGTCCGTGACGACTTCTGCAAACAGAATTACGGAAAGGCCTACGCCTTCCTCACTGAAGAACAGCAGAAGATTGTCAGGGAAGCGATTCCACAGAACATTTCCGAGGCAGAGCCTAAGGATGTCACCAAAAAGTAAAACAGGAGGAAAAGACAATGCCTAATTTTAAAAGAAGCGGTAAAAAAGAAATGCCGGAGTTGGGAACCAGCTCAGACATCGTGTTCATGTTCCTGTTCTTCTTCATGGTGACCTCACAGCTCCGTTCCACGGAAGTCAAGGTCAGGGTAAGACTTCCTGAAGCTACGGAAGTGGCGAAACTTGAGAGAAAGGATTTGGCATCATATATCTACATCGGTTCCCCTACCGCTCAATATCAGAGCCAGTATGGTACCGAGGCGCGTATCCAGCTGAATGACTCTTTCAAGACAACGAACGACATCCGTGACTTCATCGCCGCCGAACGCGACGCGATGAGCGAGGCTGACCGCCAGTTGATGCAGGTCTCTATCAAGGCAGATGAGGACGCAAGAATGGGTATCGTGACGGACGTTAAGCAGGAACTCAGACGCTGCTCCGCCCTCAAGATAATGTACGCTGCCAGAAAGGCGGAGAACAAGTAATCATTCTTGAAATATTTGAGAGAGGGACTGGCCTGACGGTTAGTCCCTTTCTTTTTTTTGATTTTTATACTACCTTTGTGAGATTGAATCAAATGTCATAAAAATATGGTAACGAGGAGCAAAGTGAAGGATCTTCTGAAGGCGGCACCGGGACAGGAAGTTCTCGCCAAAGGTTGGGTCAGAACCAAAAGAGGTAACAAACAGATCAAGTTCATCGCTCTTAACGATGGCTCGACGGTAAACAATATTCAGATAGTGGCCGACATGGCCAACTTCGATGAGGCACTCATCGCGAGGATCACCACCGGAGCCAGCATCAGTGTGACCGGAGACTTGATCGAGTCTGTGGGCAGTGGGCAGGCCGTTGAGATCCAAGCCAAGGAAATCGAGGTTCTTGGCGAGTGTGACCCGGTAAGGTATCCTCTGCAGAAAAAGAACACCTCCCTTGAGTACCTGCGCACGGTGGCTCATCTCCGCCCGAGGACAAACACGTTCGGAGCAGTGCTGAGAATCCGCCACGCAATGGCGTTTGCAATCCACAAGTTCTTCAATGACAAGGGGTTCGTTTACCTTAACACACCACTGATCACTGAGTCTGACGCTGAGGGAGCAGGAGACATGTTCCAAGTGACGACACTCAATCTTGAGAATGTTCCAAAGAAAGAGAACGGGAAAGTAGATTTCAGCAAGGACTTCTTCGGAAAGAAGACCAGCCTTACCGTAAGCGGTCAGTTGGAGGGAGAGCTCGGAGCCACGGCTGTCGGTGAGATCTACACTTTCGGACCGACATTCAGGGCGGAGAACTCAAACACACCAAGGCATCTCGCTGAATTCTGGATGATCGAGCCGGAGATGGCGTTCTACGACATCAACGACAATATGGTTCTGGCCGAAGAGTTTGTCAAGTACCTTGTGCAGTATGCCCTCGACAACTGCGCGGACGACCTGAAGTTCCTCAACGACAAGTACGACGACGAACTTATAGAAAGACTGAAGAGTGTCCTTGGAATAGCGTTCCAGAGAGTGACCTACACAGAGGCCGTAGAGATTCTGGAGGATGCAGTGAAGAACGGCACAAAATTCGAGTACCCTGTACACTGGGGAACTGATTTCCAGAGCGAGCATGAGCGCTATCTGGTAGAGAAACACTTCGGCAAGCCTGTGATCCTCACGGATTTCCCTAAGGACATCAAGGCTTTCTACATGAAACAGAACGAGGACGGAAGGACTGTGCGCGGAATGGACGTGCTGTTCCCGAAGATCGGCGAGATCATAGGTGGCTCAGAGAGGGAGGCCTCACTGGAGAAACTGGAGCAAAGAATCGACGAGCTGAAGATGAGCCGCAAGAACCTCGAATGGTACATCGACACCCGCAGGTACGGAACCGTGCCTCACAGCGGATTCGGACTCGGATTCGAAAGGCTGCTGCTTTTCGTCACCGGCATGGCGAACATCCGTGACGTCATACCGTTCCCGAGAACTCCAAAGAACGCTGAATTCTAAAAAACAACGAATATGCTAGTGATCGGAATAGCCGGTGGTTCAGGCTCCGGAAAGACCACAGTCGTCAATGCGATAACCGAAAAGCTGAAGGAAAAGGTAGTGGTGATTCCTCAAGACTCCTACTACAAGGATTCCAGCCATCTTCCGCTGGAGGAGAGGCAGCAGATCAATTTCGACCATCCAGACGCCATAGACTTCAGGCTTCTATGCAGCCAGCTCAAGGACCTTAAGAACGGAAAGTCCATAGAGCAGCCGGTATATTCCTACATCACCTGTTCAAGATCCAAGACTGAGACAGTCACTGTCGAACCGGCGGAGGTCATCATCATCGAAGGCATCCTGGTGTTCACCTGCAAGGAGTTGCGGGATCAGATGGACATCAAGATATTCGTGGACGCTGATGACGACGACCGTCTGATGAGGGTGATGGCCAGAGACATTCTGGAAAGAGGCAAGACAGTTGAGACCGTCATCGAACGGTACACAAAGACAGTCAAGCCGATGTACCTTCAGTTTATAGAGCCGAGCAAACGCTACGCTGACATCATCATTCCGCAGGGAGGGCACAACAAGGTGGCCATCGACATCATCTCGGCGACAATCGAAAAATCTCTAAGAGAAAAGGAACAGAAAAACGCTGACTGAGACCGGGGAACCGGACCGAGGACAGAATATTCATTGATGCTATGAAGAGCGACGACAGGGCAGGACTTTACATCACCATCATATTTCATTTGATGGTGATTATCGTGTTGCTTGTCTGCCAGATATCATCGGCCATCAAACGCGGGAACACTTTCGTGCTTGACTTCTCCAAGCAGGAAAAAGTTGAAAAAGAACAGGCGGAGAAGAATCTTAAGGAAGAGGTCAGCGAGAGGATAGACAGAATGCTTGCGGCGGCTGCCGGAGTTCCGGTAAGAAATGTCGCGGTGGACAGGGGGGCGCTCAAGGATGACCGCAACACCGATGCGGAGGAACTCTACAAAGATGCGGAGAAACTGGCTCAGGATCTGAAAAACGGCCCTGAACCCGATGAGCCGGATGATGACTACGCCTCTGTCAGCAAGCCGGAACCCAGAAAGGAAGAGCGCAAAAGTTCTTCGTACAAAGGTCCGTCCGTGGTCTCCTATGAACTTGACGGCAGGAAGGCCAGCAAACTTTCCATCCCGGCGTATAAATGCCTTGGGGCCGGCTATGTCACAGTGATCATCACAGTGGACCCTTCCGGAAAAGTTCTGAACGCCAAAATCCAGGACGGGGTCTCATCTGAGGACAAATGCCTGAGGGACTTTGCGATACGAGCAGCCAGGCTGTCTAGGTTCTCGGCCTCCGCCTCAGCTCCGGCCAGACAGGTCGGCAACATCGTATATTTGTTCGTCGCTCAATAATATTCACAGATGAACAAGAAAACTTTGACCATACTGATTGTCGTTGCGGTGGTTCTTGTCGGAGGGATCGCCTTCGCCGTCACGAAGTTATATTCAAGTGCAGGGAGCAGCTCCGCAAAGATCGACGGCACGAGGTTGCTTGAGAAGGACCAACTGATAGCCGCGGTTCCGTCTGACGCGGCCATAGTCTTCTGTTTCAAGAATTTCGGGCATGCCTGCGAAATTTTAGGCGACACCCTGTCGGTTTTCGGTGAATTGGCATCCGGCAAATTCAACAAGATCACTTCACGGCAGTACGGCGCGCTGAAAAGGTCGCCGGCCATCATGTCGGTGCACTACAGCAAAGACATGCCGCCGCTCCTGATACTGGAAGCGGAAAAGGCCATCGCGGACACGACACAAGACCTTCGTGACCTGCTTGACGCGGCGGACTCTTCCGGGCTGCAGGCAAGAATCAACGGAAACATGCTCATGATCTCAACTTCTGAGACAATCATAAATTCGTCCATACGGCATCTGAGGGAAGGACATAGCATTCTGGAATCCAAAGGATTCGCGGAAATCGCATCCGCCGCGACCGGAGAAGACATGATCTTCATGTCAAATGCCTACAGCGGGAATATCCTGAATCTGGTTCTTGCCAAGAAACATAGAGCATCAAACGGATTTGTGAAAGAACTGGCAGAGTGGACATCATTCGACATCACCAGGCGTTCAGCGTCCAGGGTCACAATGCACGGCTCCCTGCTCTACAACAATGAGCCTTCCTACTATCTGAATGTGCTCAGTCATGCCGGTACGGCTCCTGTAGAAATCGCGGAGGCCGTGCCTGGAAATGTGGACTTCATCATCGACATCCCCATAGGCGACATCACATCGTATCTGAAGGCCTATAGGACTCATCTGGATTCCCAAAATCGTCTTGACAAATACGAATCGGCTCTCGCGCTACAGAGAAAAGAGATCGGAATGAATGCGGAGGAATGGGTCAAGAGTCTGGATGTAAAAGAGATTGCTGTAATCACTCTGCACATGGACGAGAAAATGCGCCAGGTTCTGATGTTAAGGCCAGGCGCGAAACTTTCCCCAAAAATTGCTGATGGCATGTCATGCGCCGGATTCACCGGGACAGTGTTCGGGGATGTTTTCAAGGCAGAGGAAGAGACCGCATGCGCGGTGGTGGGCAAGTGGATTGTCATCGGGGCGGCCGACTGCGTGGCAAAATATTCCGAGGCGGATTTTCTGAAAGAGACATTGTCTGTCCGGATGAAGTCGGAAGGCCTGGAACGGCTGCCGCAGAAGAATTGCGTGGCCTGGATCTACCATTCCCTCAGCGAGGATCCGAACCAACTTGACGTGAATTTCAGCCCGATGATGGCAAAAGGATGCAGGAATATCCTGAAAGGTGCGGCTTACGTTCCCGTCACACTTTCCGCCGTGTCGGAAAACGGACAGATATACCTGGACTTCAGTCTTGACAGGGTCGAGGTCAGCAAAGGGACCGTGGCTCTGTCATCAGTCAGGGACACTACCGTGACTGTTCCTTCGGGGCCGTTCAAGGTGCTTAACTGCGCGACCGGAAAGACCAACACCATCTACCAGAACAGTCATCTGTCAATATGCCTGCAAGACGAGAACGGCAAGGATGTCTGGGGGGTGCCGTTCAAGTCGAAGATTTGCGGCTATGTCCAGGAAGTCGATTACTACAATAACGGGAAGATCCAGTACCTGTTCGCGGCTGGATCTCAGATGTACCTGATTGACAGGCTCGGACGTTTCGTCTCGGGATTTCCTGTCGAGACAGGCAAGATAATTGCGGCAGGTCCCGCCGTGTATGATTTCACCGGAGCCAAGGGCTACACGGCAATGGTTCTGCACAACGACAACACCGTAGGCTATTATGACCTGCACGGGAAGCAGGTCCCTTCATGGAAGGGAATAACAGCCGATGAGACTATAAAAAGCCTTCCTGAGCTTCTGGAAGGTAATGGTAAAAAATTCTGGGTGGTCAGGACATCGGCCCAGACCTTGGTCTTTCCGTTCACAGGCGGAGAGGTTCTGGTCAAAGGCGAAGGCAACAAGATGATCCGGCCGGACAGTAAGGTTGAGATTACGGACAAAGGGTTCAGCGCTGTTTGCTATGACGGAAAGGAGAGAACCTTCAAGTCCGGGAAATAAAAACGAACATCATGAACGAATTCAAATTCGAATCAGTGAACAAACTTCTGGAGGACAGCTTCAGGAAAAATTGGGACAGATTGGCTCTATCCAACTATCAAGGAGTCAGCCTATGTTACAGGGATGTGGCAAGACGTATCGAGAAACTTCACATCGCTTTCGAGAAATGCTTCCTGCACAAGGGTGACAAAGTGGCTATCTGCGCGCGCAACCAGGTGAACTGGGCGGTCAGCTTTCTGGCCACGATGACCTACGGAGCCGTGCCGGTGCCGATCCTTCACGAATTCAAGCCCGGGAATATTCATTACCTCGTGAATCACTCCGAGGCAAAGGTTCTCTTCGTTGACGATGTGGTCTGGGAAGGTTTGAGCGCTGATGAGATGCCTGGGCTGTTCGCCGTGGTACGCATCAACACGTTCCAGCTCCTATATTCAAAGGTACCTCGCATCACCGAGGCCAGGGAGCATATGAATGAATATTTCGGCAAACGCCACCCGAACAGTTTCGAGCCGGAAGACCTCAATTACTACAAGGACTCCCCCAACGAACTGGCTTTGATCAACTACACCTCAGGAAGTTCCGGTTTTTCGAAAGGAGTGATGATTCCTTACAGGGCGATATGCTCGAACATCCAGTTCGCCAAGCACGTCCTCAGCGAACTGGACAACCACACCAATGTGGTCGCGATGCTTCCTTCCGCCCACATGTACGGAATGATGTTCGAATTCCTCTTCGAGATGTGCATAGGCGCGCACGTACATTTCCTGACCAGGGTTCCAAGTCCGAAGATCATCATGCAGGCACTCGCAGAGGTCAAGCCGAACATCATCATCGCCGTGCCTCTGATCATCGAGAAAGTTTACAAGTCCAAGATCCAGAAGCTTGTTGAGAAAGGAACTATCAAGACCTTGCTGAAGGTTCCGGTCATAGACAAGATGATCCAGAAGAAAATCTGCGGAGAGCTCGTGAACGCTTTCGGCGGCAACTTCATAGAGGTCATCATGGGAGGCGCGGCATTCAACAAAGAGATCGAGAAGTTCTTCTGGGACATCGCGTTCCCTTACACTGTAGGCTACGGAATGACAGAGTGTGCCCCTATCATCACCTACGCCCACTACAACGACAAGAGGCTCTACTCATGTGGGAAGGCCGCGCTGAACATGGAGATAAGGATTGACTCTTCCGACCCTGAAAACATTGAGGGAGAGATTCAGGTTCACGGACCGAACACAGCCTTGGGCTATTTCAAGAACGAAGATGCTACCAAAGACCTCTTCACAGAGGACGGTTGGCTCAGGACCGGAGACATGGGTGTCATCGACAAGGAAGGTTTCCTTTACATCAGAGGACGCTCCAAGTGCATGATTCTCGGCCCTAACGGTCAGAACATCTATCCTGAGGAACTTGAATCTGTAATCAATTCATTCGCCTATGTGGTTGACTCGCTTGTCATTGAGGACAACGGCGGCCTGACAGCCTTGGTTTACCCGGACTACCATCAGGCCGAGCTTGACGGTATGAACCGTGAAGATCTTGAGAAGACACTGAAAGGGCAGCTCCCGGAAATCAACAAGGAGATTCCCAACTACGCTCAGATCAAGAAAATCGAGTTCATGCCTGAGGACTTTGAAAGGACACCTAAGCGCAGCATCAAGAGATACCTCTACCAAAGGAAGTAAGACATGGAAAAATTTGACCAGCGATACCTTGAGATGGCCGAAATCTGGGCCAGGAACTCCTACTGCAAAAGACGGCAGGTGGGGGCGATACTGGTCAAGGACAGGATGATCATCTCGGACGGCTACAACGGTACGCCGTCCGGGTTTGAAAATGTCTGCGAAGACGAGAACGGTGTCACAAAGCCTTACGTTCTCCATGCTGAAGCGAACGCGATCACAAAAGTGGCAAAGTCAGGGAACAGCAGCCTGGGAGCCACTCTTTACGTGACAGCCTCGCCATGCATAGAATGCTCGAAACTAATCATACAGGCCGGCATAAAAAGAGTCGTCTACAAGGATGAATATCGCCTCACGGACGGGATTGACCTGCTCCGCAAGGCTGGAATCAAAGTTGAAAAGATAGATTAGGATGAAACGAATATCTTCCATCTGGATCGCCATTATGGGAATAGTCGTGGGTGCGCTGATTGTGCTGGCCTACAACGCATATTCCCAGAAAAGGAATATGCTCCGCGTGCAGAACCAAGACTGGCGCAAACTGAATCTGATCCTTGACCAGATCGACAAGAACTATGTTGACACGATCAATGTCGGGAAAGTCACAGACGCTGCGATCACTGCGGCGTTGGCCGAACTGGATCCTCATTCAGTCTATATGCCTCCGGTTGAACTGACAGAGGCGGAGACGGATCTCGCCGGCAATTTCGATGGAATCGGCATTCAGTTTAATGTTCCGAATGACACAGCGATTGTGCTGGAAGTCATACCGGGAGGGCCATCCGAGAAAGTAGGGCTTCAGAAAGGAGACCGGATCCTGAAAGTAGGTGACAAGGACATCGCCGGAGTGAAATTTCCACAGGACAGTATGGTACGCAGGATGAAAGGCCCCGCCGGAACCAAGGTCACCGTCACAGTTGGCAGAGGCAGCGAGACAATTCCGTTTGAAATCACCAGAGGCAAGATTCCGATGCACTGCGTGGACGCTTCGTTTATGATCAACGACACGACAGGCTACATCAAGCTCTCCAAATTCTCCAGGACGACATATTCAGAATTCTCACAAGCCAGTATTGATCTGCTCGGGAAAGGAATGAAGAAACTGATCTTCGACCTGCGTGACAACACCGGAGGCTATTTCGACCAGGCTCTGCTGCTATGCGATATGTTCCTCAAGAAAGGTGACGAGATCGTCTATATGCAGGGTCTCCACCGCAAGAAGGACGACTACAAGGCTGACGGCAAGGGAATCCTCCAGGACGTTGATCTGACCGTACTGATCAACGAGTCCACGGCCTCGTCCAGCGAGATATTCGCGGGAGCCATTCAGGACAACGACAGAGGTCTCATCATCGGAAGGCGCTCATTCGGCAAGGGGCTCGTGCAGGAGCCGGTCTATTTCAGCGACGGTTCCGGAGTGCGCCTGACAGTCGCAAGGTTCTACACGCCTTCCGGACGGTGCATCCAGAAACCATATTCAGAAGACTACCAGTACGACATCTACAAGCGCTACGCAGACGGTGAGATGTACGATGCTGACAGCATCAAGGTGGACTCCACCGCAGCCTACAAGACAGTCGCCGGCAGAACGGTCTATGGTGGAGGCGGAATCATCCCTGACGTGTTCGTGCCTGTGGACACCACAAGAGCCTCCAAATTCTTCATCGCCTGCAACAAGAAAGCGACACAGATGAGGTTCGCCTCGGCGATGTTCGACAAGTACAAGAGCCGTCTCTCGGAAATTGACAACGACAGCGAACTCGGAATATTCCTGGACAAAATGAATATTCCGTCCGCATTCCGTGAATATGCCTCCTCTAAAGACGGCATCACCTGCACGCAAAAAGAATGGGAAGAGACTTCTGAATATCTCCTCCCACAACTCCGTGCCCTTGTCGGGCGGTATTCCAAACTCGGTGAGAACGCCTTCTACAAGATGTACCTCAACGTGGATCCTACGTTGAAGAAGGCTATTGAATCGGACTCACGTAATCTTTTACATCCTGCCCGCTGACAGGATTGCCTCCAAGGATCATCAGACGCTCGACGACATTGCGGAGTTCTCTGATGTTTCCGGTCCATGATTTCTCCTGAAGCAACTTGATTGCCTCGGGAGAAAATGTTTTTACAGGCATACCGGATTCAGTACTGATCTGATTGACAAAATATTCCATAAGCAGAGGAATGTCTGACTTTCTCTCATCCAAGGATGGAACCTTGATCACGATCACGCTGAGACGGTGGTAAAGGTCTTCCCTGAAATTGCCTTTGGCGATCTCGTCCTGAAGGTTCTTGTTGGTGGCGGCGACGACCCTCACGTCCACGACTATGTCCTTGTCACTGCCGACCCTTGAGAGTTTCTTCTCCTGAAGGACACGCAGGACCTTTGCCTGGGCGGCAAGGCTCATGTCCCCGATCTCATCCAGGAAGAGGGTTCCGCCGTCAGCCTGCTCGAACTTGCCTTTGTGCTGCTTGATGGCCGAGGTGAACGCCCCTTTCTCATGTCCGAACAACTCGCTCTCAATCAGTTCCGAAGGGATGGCCGCGCAGTTCACCTCGATGTAAGGCATAGCGCTGCGGGCGCTCTGTTCGTGAAGGCTTCTGGCCACAAGTTCCTTACCGGATCCGTTAGGACCGACAATCAGCACACGGGCATCCGTCGGAGCGACTTTCGAGATGATGTCGCGCACGTGCTGAATCGGTTCGGACTCCCCTATCATCCGTTGTCCGTAAACTTTCTTTTTAAGACTCTTGTTCTCGGAAATGATGGTCGCCTTCTCGGAGGCGTTCTTGATGGTGATAAGGATCCTGTTAAGATCCAACGGCTTCTGGATGAAATCGAAGGCGCCCTTCTTGATGCACTCTACGGCTGTCTCGATGTCCCCGTGGCCGGAAATCATAACAATTGCCGAATCAATGCCCTCAGCGACCATCTTTTCCAATACCTCCGTGCCATCCATTCCCGGCATCTTGATGTCGCAGAAAATCACATTGTACTTTTCCTTATCAACCATCGCCAAGGCTGTTGTTCCGTCCTCGGCGACATCCACATCATAGCCCTCGTCACTCAAGATTTCCTTAAGAGAGTTTCTGATGGCCCTCTCGTCATCTACAATCAATATCTTCATAGAAATACGTCTTAATCCTTCTTCATCATGTAAACTATTTTTCTTCGTAAAATCATTTCGGTTTCAGAAGAATTCCTGGTCACAATTCATAGATTGCACAAAACAATCCGTAATACAAATATCGGACAAAATTCTTTCTTTGGGAAATGAAAAGGAATTTTACATAAAATTTGATATTTTTGCCGTATGAAACTACCTGACATCATCGTAGCCATCGACGGCTATTCATCTACAGGCAAGAGCACACTTGCCAAACTGATAGCGGAACATTACGGATTCCTTTATCTTGACTCTGGAGCCCTTTATCGGGGGGTGACCCTGTTCGCCATAGAGAAAGGCTTTATCAGTGAAGACGGAGCCATTGACGAGGTTGGCCTCAGGGCGGCGTTACCGGAACTGGCTCTCGATTTCAAGGCGGAGGGCACGTTCATCGGAGACAGGAGCATAGAGAAAGAGATCCGCACGCTGGAGGTTTCCGGCCATGTCAGTCCGATTTCGGCGATTCCGTTTGTCAGGGAATATGTCGACGAGCGTCTCCATGCTTTCGGGCGTCGGAAAAAAGTCGTGATGGACGGCAGGGACATAGGTACGACCGTGTTCCCGGATGCCGAGGTGAAGATATTCATGACGGCCAGCGACGATGTCAGGGCGCGCAGGCGCTTCGATGAGATGAAAGCCAAAGGTCAGGAGCCGATGATGGAGGAGGTGATGAAGAACCTGCGGGAAAGGGACTACATTGATTCGCATCGCGAGGTCTCCCCTCTTTCCAGGGCCGCCGACGCTTTCGTTCTGGACAACTCCGACATGAACCTGCACGAGGAACTTGTCTGGTTCCAAGGGTTGGCGCAAGGCCGTTTCGGAATCCTTGAATAGAGCCATGAACCTTCAGGTCGAGATTGAGAAGCATTCCGGCTTCTGTGGAGGCGTGATCAGGGCTATCAGCCGGGCCGAGAAGTTCCTGGAGGAATTTCCCGGCAAGACACTGTACTCTCTTGGCGACATAGTACACAATGAGGCGGAGCTGCGGAGACTCGGCGAAAAAGGGCTTGTCACAATCGACAAGGAGGGACTCATGAATATTCCCGGACCGTCATTGAAGACATTGCTGATAAGGGCGCACGGCGAGCCGCCGCAGACATATTCATTGGCCCAGGGGCTTGGCCTTACGGTGATTGACTGCACTTGCCCTGTGGTTTTGAAACTGCAAAAAAGCATCAGAGAGGCCTACGAGAGGGTCAAGCCGGACGGAGGACAGATCATCATATTCGGGAAGATCGGTCACGCCGAGGTGCTGGGGCTGTTGGGGCAAGTAGATGGCGACGCTGTCGTGATCGAGAATATGCCGATGCTGCTGTCCGCTCTTGAAAGCGGCTCCATCAAGACAGACCGGCCGTTGGAGATTTTCTCGCAGACCACCAAGAGTCCGGTGGAATATTCAGAGATATGCAGGGTGCTGTCGGAGGCGCTCCGACACCGTGGCCAGCTCATATCCCAGCCGGCCCAACGCCCAGTCCTCCAGGGCGGCGGACGTAACAAAACATCAGGACAAGCCTTACAAACGTCCCAGAATGACGGACCATCAAGACGAATGCTCAAGCAGGTCCAACAATCATCAGTGGCGGAGAATTCAGTTGCCACCGCCAGAAATGCGCCATCAGTCCCTGCCAACCTTACTGTTCACCAAACAATCTGTTCGCAGGTGGCCACACGGCATGAGGAACTTGCCGAATTCGCTCTTAAACACGACGTAGTCATCTTTGTGTCAGGCTCATCCAGTTCCAACGGGAAGGTGCTTTTCGATCTTTGCAAGTCAAGGAATCCGCACACATACCATATCTCAGAGCCCTCTGAGCTGAAGCAGGAATGGTTTTCAGATGGAGACAAGGTCGGGATCTGCGGCGCCACCTCCACACCCGGATGGCTTCTGGAACAGGTCCACGAGTCAATCTCAAATATCTGAATCTTATCACCCGATCTCGGAGTCTGTAAAGGACGAGGGCTTTCGCCGAAAGCCATTATACAAACCACGTCCACAGCAATTGTGCCTCTCGCTCTGCCATGACGGCGTTCACCGTGGCTGACCCCGTTCACGAAAGCAGGTATCGTCCACACCTATAGGCCTCTAACCACTCTTTAAGAGATCTTCGCGTGACCCTGGTTCGCATCAAAGCAAACGGTTGGCAAACTGTTTAAAGTATGGAAACAAAAACGGACGGCTCAATTGCTAGTCATTTGCCAGACAAAGAAAGCCGGGACTTTGCCCGGCCTCAAAATTCTGTCAAGCGATCGTCAAAATCACTTGCATTCAGAAACTGTTCAGATTTGTATTAATGCTCTTTGAAAAATCCTTCATTATCTTCCCGCGTCTTCAGACAGACAGCACCGCCACCTTCCAGAGGTCGAACCTGAAGTTTTTCACTTTCAACACAATGCCCGAACCGACTGCAATCGAACTTGTTCGGATTGCCGAGGTGAGAAGCAGGAAAAGAGTCTGATCTTAACTTTCAAACAAACAAATCAAAATAGCCCCTTGCAAAGAGATTACACTCTCTGACCGTAGGAGCGGTCGGTGGTGTTGACGGTGATCTTGTCGCCCTG
>ERZ808242.707-NODE-707-length-22605-cov-8.974191_pt1 | contig 22605 bp, 16 predicted proteins | sample MGYA00521244_ERZ808242 | MGnify/ENA primary metagenome ERZ808242 (study PRJEB31516, sample SAMN03275573) | gut metagenome | biome: mammalia-associated habitat; material: feces | host: Papio cynocephalus | place: Kenya | collected 2012-07-27 ... | reverse complement strand
CAGGTGGTCATCATTAGGGAATATTTCCACACCCATCATATACTTGCCCTTGCTGACCACCGAGTCGCTTGCGAAGCCCTTCAGCACAAAGCGGGAAGGCTTGGTACTGCGAATGAGCTTGGCAAGCCCCACGCCGCCGCTGTGTGTGCCATAGATGAAGACACGCATCGCCTTGCCCGTGGTCATAGAGTCGTAAAGCATTTTCACGACGATACGCACCATGGTCATCAGCAAAGTCGCAATAATGAAAGTGAAGAAGAGCTCACGCATCCTCACAGGCTCCAGCCATCTATCGACATGCCCGAAATATCGAGCGATGGCGATGATGAGCATACCGATGGCATTGGCGTAGGCAACCCTCGTCAAATCCACAAACGAAGAAAATCTGATGATAGCCTGGTAAGTTCGCATAATGCGGAAGCCTATCATATAGGCGAAGAGATAGACACACAGCGTCCCCATCAATGGCCAGAAATTGCGGGTCAGTTCGATGGCACCATGGTCTAGATAATAGCATACCAAGCCCGATGCCAACAAGATGAGGCAATCGATAATGAGCACACACCAGTAAGGAAGGGCATTCTTAGTGAAATACCATTCCCTCAATTTTGAGATAAAGTTCATAGAAATCTAAAAATATATTTCTAAAATAATATTGTGTTTTTCTTATCTATTTTTTAAGTAATTCTGATTACTTTACGATAGCCTCCTTGATGCAATCCACGATGTAGCGTACATCTTCGTCGCTCACCATCGGTCCTGCTGGGATACACATACCCACCTTGAAGATTGCCTCGCTCACACCGTTCACGTATGCAGGAGCATCAGCATATACAGGCTGCTTGTGCATAGGCTTCCATACGGGTCGAGCCTCTATTTTCTTCGACAACATAAATACTCTCATCGCCTCCACATTATCGTTAGGCTGACAGTCGGTGGTAGGCGAATCCACGATATGTATCACGCCAGCAGCACCGCCCACGGCAGTCTTCACCACCTCCTTGTAAGCATTCTCCTGTCCTTGAATTTTCAAGTTTGGGTCTAGCGTGATGGTACAGAGCCAGTAGTTGGAGTCATAGTCTGCATTAGAAGCCTCATGCAGGGTGATGCCCTCCACATCCTTCAGTAATTCCTTATACAAAGCCTGTACGTGCTTGTGGTGTGCGATATGGTCTTCGACCACCGTCATCTGTCCCCTGCCAATACCCGCGCACACATTACTCATACGATAGTTGTATCCGATGGCAGTATGCTGGTAGTAAGGATAAGAGTCACGAGCCTGTGTGGCATACCACATCACCAGGTTCTTGTCCTCCATATTCTCACAAATCAAGGCACCGCCGCCCGATGTCGTAATCATCTTGTTGCCGTTGAAGCTCAAAACGCCAAACTTGCCGAAGGTACCAAGCACCCTACCCTTATATCTAGAGCCAAATCCCTCGGCTGCATCCTCCACCACGGGGATACCATATTTATTGGCGATGGCCATAATACGGTCGCAGTCGTAAGGCATACCGTAGAGAGCCACAGGCACAATAGCCTTCGGATATTTGCCAGTTTTCTCCTTACGGTCGATGATAGCTTTCTCCAGCAGTTCGGGGTCCATGTTCCAAGTGTCACGCTCCGAGTCGATGAAGACAGGGGTAGCTCCCAGATAAGTGATAGGGTGCGAAGAAGCACAGAAGGTAAAACTCTGCACGCAGACCTCGTCGCCCGGACCTACGCCGCAAGCCAACAGGGCGAGGTGTACGGCAGCTGTGCCTGCACTCAGCGCCACCACCTCTCTACTCAACTTCTCACTTTTAAATTCTGATGTCGAACTTTCAACAAACGCCTTCAAATCTTCCTCGAAACCGTTCACGTTAGGTCCCAGCGGAACCACCCAGTTGGTGTCGAAAGCCTCCTTCACATATTTCTGTTCTTCCCCCGTCTCGCTCATGTGTGCGAGACACAGATAAATCATTTTTCTCTCTTCCATTGTATTTTGAAATTTAAGTATTAATCTTTATTAAATAATGTAGGCATTCGCACCTATTTACGTCATAATGATGTATATTTGCAGACATATTACAAACAATTAAAATTAAAGCTTATGGCACAGACATCCATGACAGTTCGTATAGACAACAAGCAAAAAGCTATGTTCGATGAGTTGTGTAGTCAATTCGGCATGAGTGCAAACACAGCTATCAACATCTTCGTGAAAGCAGTGATTCGCAGCAAAAGTATTCCATTTTCCATCAAAATCCAAGACACGGTTAATGAAAAACCCCAAGCTAAAGATGAGGTTACCGCAAAGGCAAGAGCTGCATTTCAAAGTATTCGCGCTAAAGCTGAAAGAGGCGAAACTCCAGAACTAACCCTGGATGAAATCAATGCAGAAATCAGAGAAGTTAGACGATTAAGAAAAGAGCGCAATGGTATATGCAGTAATTGATACAAACATTCTTGTTTCTATGAACAAGTTAGTACCATTATCAACTACATCACGACATATGGCATATATGCAGAACGTATAGCCTACTCTGGTTATATGCCTGATGAAAAAAAACGAGTCTTCTACGAAGTTTCCCTTAGCAAGGAAGATTCATTCCTCGTAACGGGTAATCTCAAGCATTTCCCGAATGTACCACGTGTTATTACAGCCGCAGAAATGATGGAAATTCTAGACCAAGAATCATTATAATTAGCAAGAGAGGAAGTAATAACAATTCCTCTTTTGCTATTATTTTATCTCCATCAAATAATCGTTTTTAGCAAACATTCGGCCATACTCAGGTTGCAAAATAGAAACATCTACCTTGTTTCCCTTTACCCATTCTACTATAGCCTTTGGCATATTCACACCTGCTTCATAGCTAAAAGGGAATCCACCACCAAAACGAGGATTCAACTCCAAGACACAATAATCTCCATTTTCGTTCTGCATCACATCAACATCCAGATTTCCGATATGCTTCAATGCTGTGCCTATTATCTTTCCCATTTCACGTACCTTTGGCAAATCTACAGTAACCGCCTTATCTGTTTCACCAGCTCTCATAGCAAGCTTTTGTTTTACACTTACTGCCACGTGATTTCCTTCTAAGTCATTCATCACATCCAATCCAAACTCTTTTCCTGTAAGTTTTTCTTGAATAATGATGTACTCGTCACCCACAGAAGCAGTTGCTAAGATGGTTTTCTTGATTTTCTTAGTCAATAGCTGATAATAGATTTCAAGTTCTTCCATATCTTCTACAGTCTCCAAACCAATTGAGCCAGACCCCCATCGAGGTTTCATAAACAATGGGAAATGTAATTCACCCACTTCTAACGCCTTCTTTGCCTCTGCAAAACTAACATAGCTCTTAGGAGATTTGAGCCCTAAAGATTCCACCCATCGAGCTGTTTTGTACTTATCAAAAGCAATATCTATAACAGACAAATCACTCACAATAAGTTTAACTCCTATCTCTTCAAAACGAATTTTGTTTGCTGCAAGTATTGGCAACTCCAAATCGTTCAAAGACAACAAGGCTTCGATTTTCTGTTCCTTACATATTTCCAAAGTAACATCTATATATTTTGGGTCATATACAGCAGGAACTTGAATTTTAACATCAGCCACTTGCAAAGCAGGAGCCGTCAGTTGCATATCTGTAGCAACAACTTTGTCGCCAGCTTCCAAATTTTCCTTGAAATATTTCAAAAGATACGTGCGTCTTCCAGCACAAGTAAAAAGAATATTCATTATTTCTAAAATTTAAAGTTTTGCATTAAGAGGACCACCAGTAAGCCAAAACATAATATTCCCCTTTATGTTATGTTCTTTTATATAATTTATCATACCATACATCGCTTTTCCCGAATAAGTATTATCCAAAAGTAAGCCTGTATTTTTTCTAATATCTTTTATAAACTTTATTTCTTCAAGTGAAGAATCTTTATCGTAACCTTTCCCAACATAACTTGCATCAAATAAAATTGACTCATCATATTTTTTATCCAGTCCATAGTATGTAGCAAGCATATTAGAAAAATCTACAATTATTTTTTTACCTCGATCTCCTGGACGAGCAATAGAAATTCCTATGATTTTCACATCACTCCATCCAACAACATCTAAGCCGACGACCATACCTGCTTGCATAGATCCAGTCCCCGAAGCAACAAAAATATAATTCGGCTTATAATGACTAAAATCACATTGCTTCTTAAGTTCTTTGATAGCATTAACATAAGCAATACCTCCAGGCAAATCATGCCCACCACCATGAACATAATAAGGTTTCATACCTATTTTCTTATCTCTAGCAATTGCAGCATCCATTTTTTCAGAAATTTCAGAAACATTTACAAATTCGTAAGATGCTCCAGACATTTTTACTAAATCTGCATTTCCACTTCCTTTTAAAAATGAAATCTCATTGCCATGATAAATCAAATGACATTTCCAACCATTAGCCATAGCCATAAGTGCAAAAGCTCGATTATGATTACTATGTATTCCACCACAAGTTACAATAGCATTATATCCTTCCTTTCGTAAAAGCTTTTCATACTCTAGTGCTTTTCTTGCTTTATTACCCCCCCCATAAATTGGGAATTGATCCTCTCGAATAATTTTAACATGAGTAGTATCAATAGTCGCATCTTCTATAGAGAGAAAAGTTTTACCTTGCAATTGCAGCTTTCTATATTCGTCGAAATCCATTAAGTTCGGTGCAACTTCAATATCCTTTCTGTTTATGACATTCATAATCGTCATAAATAGAATTCGAATATCTAACACAAATGATAGATGCTCTGCGTAGTAAGCATCAAATTCAAAACGCTCTTCCCATAATACGTGATTACGTCCATGAACTTGCGCCCATCCAGTAATTCCGGGTCTCACCATATGACGCAATTGTTCACGTTCAGAATAATACGGCAAGTATTTTACCAGCAAAGGCCTCGGTCCTATCAATGCCATATCGCCTTTCAGCACATTTATCAATTGCGGCAACTCATCGATGGAAGTAGAGCGAACGAATCTACCGACTTTGGTTAGTCTATCAGCATCAGGCAAGAGATTGCCCTCAGCATCCCTTTCGTCCGTCATACTCTTAAACTTGATTACCTTAATAATCTTGCCACCCTTGCCCGGACGGTCTTGGGTGAAGAAAGCTCCAGCCCCTCTATTCGCAAAATGCAACCAAATGGTCACAATAGCTAATATGGGACTAATGCAGACCAAAGCAATAAGCGAAATCCAGAAATCTAGGAATCGCTTGAAAAAATGTTTGTACATAGATATATTTGATTATAGATAATACACATCCTGCCATAATTCCAAAAGGAACTACAGTATCCCAAGAAGAATTGGAATGACATTCTCCAATCCTCCCTAAAAAATAAAATAAATCATTGATTGGTACCCCATTGCAGTATCGCTCTGCACTCAGCCGCCACTCGGATGAGGTAATATAGTTATAGTATCTTTAATCTTCCCACTTCAGGCAGTTCACATCGTCCTTCACCTCGAAGTTCAAGCCGATGGGCTGCACCTTCTTGCCCCTCATCTTGAAAGCTTCGGCATAATGGCGAGCCTTTATCTGGTCGAGAGCCTCCTCGGCACTCTTGTTGAATTTCAGTTCCATCACGTAAATGGTATCCTTGGTCTCCAACACGATGTCAATCCTGCCCTTCGCCGTACGCTGCTCCACCAGAATACCATAGTTCGTGAGGAGGGCAAACATAATGTATAATGTCTGCTGCCAATGCCCCTCATAGTTTGTGTTGTCGCAGTAAGGCACTGTCTCCAGAAAATCGTTCAGCATGGTGAAGGCGGCATCCATGTCGCCTCGTTTTATCAGTTCAGAAATATCCCCAATCACAACTCTTCCTTCGTCTATGGCTGAATCTAGATAGTTAGCCAGTAAGCTGTCGAAAAGACCTATTGCGATTTCCTTGTTCGGAATGTCCAGGGTATAAATCTCTAGGTTGTCGTCATAATCCTTTATCGTATAATATCCACTCTGATAAAGCAATGGAACCAAAGACTTCATCGTCTCGGTAGGTGCATCAAACGATGCTGCCTTCGCCCTCATTCTACCCAGCTGAGAAGGTTGGACATGAAATTCCCTCATTTTGTTGATAAGGAAAGTAGGTGTTCCTGACCCAAACCAATACGCACCGATTTTTTGCTTGGCAAAACAGTTCAGCAAACTAAAAGGGTTGAACACATCTGGTGATGGCCACGTAAAGTGATAGCCATCATAATTATCCTTCAGCCTATCAACTGTTTCATCATAGCTTAGATGCAGTTTTTCTGCGAGTGTCTCAACATCCTCGCTCATTTGGGTCAGCAGTTCCTCCTTGGTGATGCCGCAGATGCCAGCGTATGGTTCGTCCATGCTTACATTTGTAATATTGTTGAGTTCGCTGAAGATGCTAAGTTGCGAGAATTTGGTGATGCCAGTGAGGAAGACGAAGCGGAGCATCGACTCGCAATCCTTCAGTGGGCTGCAGAAATTACGCATCGTATCGCGAAGCACATCCAGACTTTCCTTATTATGAGCCACATCCAGCAATGGCGCATCATACTCGTCGATGAGCACCACAACTTGCTTGCCTGTTTTTCCATAGACATCTTTTATCAGATTGAGCAGTCGCACATTAGGGTCAGGAGAATCACAGCATATCCCAAACCTTTCCTCATTATCCTTGAGGATAAAGAGGAGATAGCGTTCCAGCTGCTCCTTCTCCATGTGCTTTCCCCCTGCCAAGCTGAAATGCAGCACGGGATATTCGGTCCACTCCTTCTCCAACTTTTCGATGGCAAGCCCCTCGAAGAGGTCTTTCCTACCCTCGAAATAACTTTGGAAAGTAGATACAAGAAGAGACTTTCCGAAACGACGTGGTCGGCTCAAGAAGAAATACGTGCCATCCGTATGCGTCATACGATACACATATTCCGTCTTGTCGATATAGAACTTATCCTCCTTGCGGATACGTTCGAATGTCTGTATTCCTATAGGGTATAATTTTCTTGTCATATTGCCCATGCTTTTGTTCGTGATGCAAAGTTACGACAAATTCCCGAAACCTCCAAACTTTTCCTTCACTATTTCTCCATTACATCGCGAGCAAGGAAGGCTAGACAAAAAATGCCCTAACAATGCCTCATAATGGCATCATAGGTATGCTGCACAGTATAATTTTGCTTTAAGAATTCATATCCCTTCTCTCCCATCATCTTCATGTCACTAGAAAGCATCTTATCCACAGCCAGCGTGAATGCCTCCACATCATTGCTCGGGCAGTAATAACCATAACCATTTTCCTCTGCCAGTGTTCCTACATCGCTATTCGGATCAGTACAAGCAATGATAGGCATCTTATACTCCAGATAAGAGAGCAAACGACTAGGATAGTTAGGGATGGTAAAACGATAATCCAAGAATATCAATCCCACTTGGCATGTACTTACCAATCTGTCATAATCATCTTGCGGCAATCCCTCCATCACCGTCACCGACTTCGGCTTGCGTTCCCTACACCAATCAGTCAACCGCTGGTAATAAGTTCCACTCCCCACTACTACAAAGTGGCAATCATCGCGGTCTGCGTTTGCTTCTAAACACTTGATAAGGAATGGAATTCCTTGTGGCACGCCCAAATTACCTCCGTAAATCAGGATAGGCTTGTCTGTTGGCAATCCGTATTTCTTCCGAATAGTTGCAGCATTTTCCTTCAAAGGAGCTTGATAAGCCACTAGTTCCAAGCTATTTGGCGCAATCTCCGCCTTATTTTCACCTACGTCAGGATTATGTTCAATAACATACCGTACATTGGCGGGACTCATACACCCTATATAGTCCGAGATACGATAAAGCTCCTCCTCTTTTTTACGAAACATTTGGTAAAGCACACCCTTTAAGCCCGACTTTGACAACATTCCCATATCCACAGCATTCTGTGGAAAAATATCTTTCAATAGCAGATAAGTCATCGCCTTGCCATCAGAGTTTTTCTTGGCATATTTGATAACATTATTAAATGTGATGGGAGGAGTGCTATAAAGGATTACGTCAAATTTTACCTTTCCGAAATATTTTTTCAACGCATTTTCAAACTGTCTCTCAAGCAACAACTGACCGATGCCTTTCTCAATCACATTCGTTTTGGTAACATTGAGCGTCTTTACGCCGAGACAATGTAGCCTTCCATCAGAAATAACTTCAGTACGTTTTCCCAAGCGCCTCTCGTTGGGATGGATGATATAAACCTCATGCCCATCGTCACAGAATTTCCTCATCAAGTCGGTATATATGCCTCGGGCTTCAATGTGCTCAAAGCCCGAGGTCATTGTAAGAAATAGAATGTTCATTACGATTCTATGTTAACTCATTATAATCAGTATTTTCTCCAAACCATTTTGTTCACTATCCCTACGTAGCTTTGGATAATCTTTACCACCTTGGTAGAGACATTCTCCTCTACGTAATCAGGCACGGGGATCCCCAGCTGTCCGTCCCTATTCAATTCCACGGCAGTATCTACCGCCTGGAGCAAAGATTTCTCATCAATGCCAGCGATGATGAAATCACCCTTGTCGATAGCCTCTGGGCGTTCCGTAGAAGTTCGGATGCAGACGGCAGGGAAAGGATGACCCACACTTGTAAAGAAGGATGACTCCTCTGGCAGTGTACCACTATCCGACACCACTGCAAAGGCATTCATTTGCAAGCAATTATAGTCGTGGAATCCCAGGGGCTCATGCTGAATCACTCGCTTGTCGAGTTTAAAACCAGATGCAGCCAAGCGATTGCGACTTCTTGGATGGCAGCTATAGAGAATAGGCATATCATATTTCTCAGCCATCTTATTGATGGCCGTAAAGAGAGAGGTGAAGTTTTTCTCGGTGTCGATGTTCTCCTCACGATGGGCACTTAGCAAGATATACTTACCTTTCTCTAAACCCAAGCGCTGGTGAATATCACTTGCCTCAATCTCTGCCAAGTTCTGATGGAGCACCTCTGCCATTGGCGAACCTGTTACGTAAGTTCGCTCCTTTGGCAAGCCGCAGTCTGCAAGATAACGACGGGCATGTTCCGAATAAGCCATGTTCACGTCGCTGATGATGTCAACAATTCGTCGGTTGGTTTCTTCTGGCAGACACTCGTCCTTGCATCTATTGCCAGCCTCCATGTGGAAGATAGGGATATGAAGGCGCTTGGCGCCTATCACGCTCAGGCAAGAGTTCGTATCCCCCAATACCAATACCGCATCTGGCTTGGTTTGGGCGAAAAGCTTGTAAGAACAATTGATGATGTTGCCACAGGTTGCTCCCAGGTCATCGCCCACTGCATCCATATATACTTCCGGCTCGGCTAGCTTCAAGTCTTTGAAAAAGATGCCATTCAGATTATAGTCATAGTTCTGACCTGTATGAGCCAATATGACGTCAAAATATTTACGACACTTTGTGATAACGGCAGCCAGACGGATGATTTCAGGTCTCGTACCCACTACTATCACTAGTTTGAGCTTACCATTATCTTGAAATTTTATATCGGAATAGTCTAGTTTTGGAGTTTTTTCCATAGAATAAAATAATATTATACATTTCTGTTTTATCTTACCCATCCCAATTAATCTACCAATCCATCCACAGAGTCATGGAAGGTGTCTGGATGTGTAGGATCGAAAATCTCATTGCAGTACATCACGGTCACCAAGTTCTCTGTTTCCGAGAGATTGATGATGCAATGCGTATATCCAGGCAGCATGATGACCGATTGTATTTTGTCACCGCTCACCTCATATTCCAATATCTCGTCTGTGCCCTCCTTGCGTTGCAGGATGAGTCCATGCCCGCTCACCACGATGAATTGTTCCCATTTGGTGTTGTGCCAGTGATCACCCTTTGTGATGCCAGGCTTCGAGATATTGATGCTCACCTGCCCACAGTTCAAGGTATGAACCAATTCCGTAAACGAGCCACGCTGGTCCACATTCATCTTCAAGTCGAAGATAGCCTTCTCCTTTGGCAAGTAGCTCAGATAGGTGGAATAGAGTTTCTTGGCGAAACTACCATTTGGTATCTCTGGAATCAAGAGGGTCTTAGGCTGTTCGGCAAACAGATGAATCAAATCCACGATTTCCCCCAGTGTTGCTTTATGCGTTACTGGGCAATAGCAATACTTGCCAAGCGGTCCTGCTACCACCTCCAATCCCTCAAACTCACAATGATGCTCCTTCCCCTCCAATGCATCCAGCATCTCATTTACGAGGTCATCGATATAGAGCAACTCCAACTCTACAGCAGGGTCGTTCACCTGAATAGGCAAATCATGAGCGATATTGTTGCAGAATGTGGCAACGGCAGAATTGTAGTTCGGGCGGCACCACTTGCCAAAAAGATTAGGAAAACGATACACCAATACCTGTGCCCCCGTCTTCTTCTGATAATCCAAGAACAAATCCTCTCCAGCCTTCTTGCTCCTTCCATACTCACTGTTTCCGAAGCGCCCCGTCAACGAAGCCTGTTGAGAGCTAGAGAGCATCACTGGGCAGGTATTGTTATGTTTCTTCAATGTATCGAGTAGTGTTGAAGCAAACCCGAAGTTCCCCTTCATAAACTCCGAGTTGTCCTTCGGACGATTGACACCGGCCAGATTAAACACGAAGTCACAATCCTTGCACCACGCATCCAGTTCCTCTGGAGTGGAATTCAAGTCATACTCGAACACATCATCTATCACCAAAGAAGGGCGAGTCTTGTCCTTCCCCTCCTTGATGTTATTCAATGCCGCACAAAGGTTTTTGCCTACAAATCCCTTGGCACCAGTCACTAGAATATTCATAGCTGCCTTATTTTTTATTGCACGAAGTTACCTTCGCCTGAAAGTTCTTTCTGTATATATTCCAAAGAAGCGATTTTCTCCTTGGTCTCCTCCAAGTTCAATCGACGAGTATTGTCAGAGTTAAATTCCTCGATGGTCACACGCTTGGTGTCACCCTCGGTGAAGAACTTATCATAGTTCAAGTCACGATTATCGGCAGGTACACGATAGAAGTTACCCATATCCACCGCCTTGGCGCATTCCTCCTTGGTAAGCAAGGTCTCATACATTTTCTCGCCATGACGAATACCTATCACCTTGATGTCTTCTTTCTTGCCGCCGAAGAGTTCACATACAGCCTCGGCTTGTGTTTGGATAGTACAAGCAGGAGCTTTTTGTACCAAAATATCACCATTGTTACCATTCTCGAAGGCGAAGAGCACCAAATCCACCGCCTCTTCCAGCGACATGATGAATCTTGTCATCTTAGGCTCTGTCAGCGTGATAGGGTTACCATTGCGAATCTGTTCTATCCAAAGTGGAATCACAGAACCACGAGAGCACATCACGTTGCCATAGCGAGTGCAACAGATTTTTGTCTTGTTGGAATAACGACTCTTGGCTACCGCAATCTTTTCCTCGATAGCCTTGGTGATACCCATCGCATTGATAGGATAAGCAGCCTTGTCGGTAGAGAGACAAATCACTGCACCTACTCCCGCCTCTATGGCTGCAGTCAGTACATTGTCAGTTCCGACGACATTCGTCTTCACCGCCTCCATTGGGAAGAACTCACAACTAGGCACCTGCTTCAATGCTGCGGCATGGAAGATATAATCCACTCCTGGCATCACGCCACGGCAGCTCTGCAAGTTGCGCACATCACCGATGAAGAACTTGATTTTATGAGCCACATCAGGGAATTTCGCCTGATATTCATGGCGCATATCATCTTGTTTCTTCTCGTCACGACTAAAGATACGGATTTCACCGATATCGGTTCTCAAAAAACGGTTCAGTACGGCATTGCCGAATGAGCCAGTACCTCCAGTGATTAGGAGGATTTTGTCTTTAAAAATTGACATATTAATATTTTAATATATTACTATTCTAATTATTTATCTATCGTCAAACGATAAAATTAGGTTTGTTTTTACTATTTACAATCCATTCATAAACCATCTGATTCTTTAAAGCAACCTCTTTATATTGGTAAGTATCAAAAATATGACGACTGCACTGTAGTCCCATTTCAAAAAGAGAATCTATTCCCAAATCAATCGCTTCTGAAATAGCTTTAGCAAGATTATCTAAACTTAAATTTATACACCAACCAAGTTTCAAATCATTAAGTTCTTGCCAAGGAGTACCATTTGTGGTTATAACCGGCACCCCACAAGACATGGCTTCGGCTATCACCATTCCAAAATTTTCACTAAAAGTTGGTAAGACAAACAATGCAGACTCACAATATAACTTTCGCTTATCTTCACCAAAAACAGGCGGTATTATTTTTATACAGCTATCCAACCCCTTGTCTTTTATCATCTTTTTTAAATCGGCAATATAAGCTTCTTCACCATTTCCTGCAATAACCACATTCCAATCACTGTATTTGCGATGTAATTGTTCCCAAGCCTCAATCAAAAACTCTATACCTTTTTTTTCATGAATGCGAGATAGAAATACTATCTGCTTCCTTACACTATTTTTAGAACTCAAAGGACGACATGGATACTCTGATACATCAATGCCATTTGGAATAATAGCGATAGGTGTACTTATACCTAAAGCTCGCATATTATCAGCTTCCATTTTTGCTGTAGCAAGAACACACGATGCCCTTTGTAAATCCTTCTTCTGATATAAATGAAAGGCTATCAACTTTTTTAATCGCTTCTGTCTCATACACCATGGTTCAAGACAACCTCGTGGAGTCATCATATAGGGGATTCCATGCTTTCTTGCAACTCTCGCCATCTTATGATACAATGGAATCCATAGATTTTGCCCATGGATTAAATCATATCGCCCTTCTAAAAGCACACGTTCCAATTGCCGTATGGATATATTTTGTGGTATTGTTTTAACTTCTACAGATGTCCCATCAAGAAGATGGGTATTCATTTCAGACGAATAACCTGTCAACAATGTTGTTTTCACCCCAACCTCCGAAAGACCTCTAGCAAGAATTGGTACACTACGAGATGGGCCACCGCCTTTTTTATCTATAGATGTTGTGAATATACAGATTCTCATTTTATTTGCGTTTTAATTTAACATCATACGATTTGACAAGCCTAAAATAGCCTAGCCATAACAATACATACATCATAGAATAAGATATGGAAATTAACCAAGCGAAAGTGGTGATAGGCAAAGACATATATTTACATAACAAATATGATACACTTGCCGCAACTATAAGCAAGGCATTCAAAATCAACTCTATTTGTTGTTTACCAAATATTGTGAATAATCCCGAAAACGAAGTTGCAACCATTCGCAAAGAATACATAAGGCATAAACACTTAATGTATTCTCCAGCCACTTCGTAACCACGTCCAAAAATAAAACGTGAAAAGGATGGTGCTATAAAATAAAGGACACTAAATATGAAAGCAGAGATGCAAAAAAGACAAATACTTATCTTGAGAAACTTAATAAGCACTTTGTTATGAAGATTCACATCCTCGCTTATCTGTTTATAGAATACCTTACTAACGTTAGCGGTGATGAAAATCATTGGTACTTCCAAGAGTCTTACTCCTGCCGAATAATATCCTAGTTGATCCGTGGCATAAAGCATTGAGATAAATAGAACGACAAGTGATGAGGAAAAGGAATTCAAAAACTGCGCAGGAACCAAATACAGTATTTGTTTTTTCTCCTTTACTAAGATTTCTTTAAAAGTTCTAAAATTCAGAGACGGTCGTTTTTTATATTTCTGAATATATTCTTTCGTCTGAGTTTTGATTCCAGATACCGGTGCTAAAGCATAACCAGCCACTTGCCCTAAGACACCCAATGATAAGACACCAGAGAATATCTGAATCACACCTCTTACAACTTCTCGTAATATACCTATGAAACCTATTATTTTATACTGACGATACCTATTATTGTAGCTGATAAAAAGGAAACGTAGTCCATTGGTTAATATCATTACAGGAACGGTGAAAACAATCCATCCATATTGACAAAAAACATGAAAACCAATCCAATATCCACCGCCTATAACTAACAGTGATAATAAGGATAATATTACCGTGACAACTATACAGACATCTGTAATATATTGAGCACGATTATCATCAACTTCTGATGTTATCAGTAAATCTAATTTTAAAGAAGCTACGGGAATTAATATATTAGCCAAACTCACCAAAAACGTAAATATACCAAGAGTCTCAGCAGGGACAATTCTCGTGAGTATTGGCTGTACTATAACATTGATTAATTGGGCCGCTACCGTAGCAGAGCACATCAAAGCAATATTTTTAAATAACTTATTGTTCAGAATATTAACCATAAATTTTATTCTATATAATATAATTGATCATTATATTTCAAATCTAAACAACATCCAATTGCAAGCTTTTGAATAGCTTGTTTTGTTGCTGCAACTCCATTTCCACCAATAACACCTATTTTAATAATCGAGAAAAATTAGTAATTTTTTATTTTATGAAAGAAGTTCGATAACATTTAATGACTTCATCTCCTTCAAAAATAGAAACATAGGGATATGTAAAAACATTGCAATTAACATACTTTCCTTGTTCCATAGTCGCATTTATATCTTTAAGCCACATAAAAACAGATAATAGAATATAGAAACAAATATAGTATCTAGATTTTACCGATTTATCTTCAAATACAATACATGGTATCAATATAAACAGAAATGGATAAAAATACGCCCAAACTCTTGATGCTGTTAGATCACTAAAAGAAATTATGCTATAAATAGTAAAACCCAAAAAGAAATATCTTTTGTTTTTTTCAAACCACCATGATGATTCTTGTTTATAAAAAATAAGAGGCAAAACCAAGAACATCCTAGAAAATAATGCTAAAAAATTGGTATTTTTTGTTGCACTATAAATATCCATACGAGCAGACAAGCTACCAATAGGCAAATAAGACATTAAATTTATTTTTGCCAACGAGATACCAACACAAACTATAAAAGCCAATAAATATCCTGTAGGACTAATAGACAGTCTATTCATTATTGGCAATATAGCCAATACTAAAACTGACGAATGAAACAATGAAGCTAACAGAATTATAAATTCATAACGTAGAATGTCTTTTTTTTGCAATATTTCTCTATCAAGTATTGGATAAGCAAAACATAAAAATACAGACGTTGCCAATCCTTGCCTAGTTGCAGACAATCCATAAATCATATAGAAATAAATATAAAAGAACAATAGGCTTGTCATTGAACACTCGCAACTTCGTCGCAAAAAAGAATAACAGAAGATCATCATAACACTTGTCACCGCTATCATAAATCCCCAATATGGTATTTTAAACAATATGGCAAAATACATCATAAGATTATAACCAAACTCTGTCCTTATATTATATAAACTTCCACCAGAAGCTATTCTGCTTGAAAATTCTTTAAATACAGCTGAATATCCATAATAATCAGTACCTTGTCCATACCTTAAACAAGCCATCAAGGCTATTAAAATAAAACAGAAATGAAAATACCATTTGTCTGTTTTATACGAAAGACACTCTTTAATTACACCTAATAAAATTAAAGATAAAGCTATATAATACATTACTATATCAGTTTCGTATTGTTTGTTGAACTCCCAGTTATACCAATATTCTTAATCTTCCTATTATTTCGTATCAATTGGTAACCTACAAAGAAAAATAATTAAAACTACATATCTCAGTTGTCAAACATTCTACAACTAACACCCCAACAGCTTATATGCTATCACCAATTCCTTTATCTGGTTCTCAGCGAACCGTCTTGCCTCATGAGCACTGGCTTTCATCGCAACCAAAGCACCTACTGTCGCCAAGGCATACATCCATTTATCAGATGTAACACAGAATAAGATTAGCGACAACACTGCCATTAGCAGAAACGAGAAGCATAAGCCCTCACATATAGCTTCCATCACCCATTGACGGAATAAGAAAGGATAAAAGCTCTCACCATCTTTATTATCTTTCTTTTCTTTATCTTTATCCCTTACCCTCATCCACATCATACTATAAGCCACACCGCTATCTTCTGAAAGCATATTTTTTCTTTCATCATCATTCATTTGGGGGAAATTATCCTTTTTTGCTTTATCAAACAGCTCATTAAAAGACTGGCATTTAAAACACTTTCTCGCTTTCCCATCTTTGCCAAAAAGCACCTTCAGACGTATCCACTTGCCTAACGCATAAGACAAGATGCCCAAGGCATAACAGAAAACGATGGAGACTGCCAACAGCAGCCAAACATTCCCCATCAATTCCCTGTCAAACAACTCATGCACGAAAAAGTATATAGTGACATACGTCATAAAGCCAGAGATGAAATAGGAGAAATCAAAAAAGTTCAAACCCTCTGAGATTTTTGTAACTATTGAATCAAATGTCATAAATTTTACATTTACCTTTCATTTAAGACTTAACCAAATGTATTTCCACAAATACCTAAAACTTCATTTCAAACGCCATCTCACGGATTCTATCCAGCCAATCGTAAATCATACGTGGAGAATTGCCACCATGACCAATGTCGCATTTCTTTTCCAAGGCAGCAGCCATCACAGAGAACTCTCGTTCCAAGGATGTAGCGAAAACGCCCTTGTCATCCGTGTTGATGGAAACCGTAACAGAATGCTCGGGTGTACCATCATGTACCAAACCATAATTGAAGAACTGTAGAATGGGATGCTCGTCATACCTCTCGAAATCACCTATTCTATAATTGGAAGTAGGATTAGTCTCAATGGATATATGAAGACGCTCAATCTCACAGAGCAAATTAAATTGAAGCTGCTTGATAACATTGATAAAATCATCATCCAACTTGATTTGGTCGCTCTTGCATCCCTCATCATATACATCCTTGTCATAATGATATAAGTGATATAGGTATTTTGCCTTGATATTTTGGCGAGCTTCGCATACTTGACTCTGCTCATTCAATGCATATAAATCATAAAAACCACCAGACACATTATACTGTTCATCCAAGTTTGAATATATTTCAGGCTTATCTCCCCGAAGAAACCAAGCCTGATAGTAATCTTCTATTGTTACAGTAGAGAAATCTGTACGCCGCATCAGGCGTTTCATGCTTGGCTCGTATAACTCACGATAGTATTTCTCATACAACGCCTTCAGCTTAACCGCTATCTTGTTGAATCCATCACAGGTAGAGCCTTCAAAATACATCCACACCACATTGTCTAGCAACATTTGCTTGGTCATCGAGATGTAATGCCCACGTTTAGCATAGTATCTATCCACATCAGTACCCAACACCAAGGCATGTCCTATGCGGTCTCGATTTTCCAAGTTCAAAAACAGAAGTGCCTCACGCATAGCCCGCAGTCCATCTACGATGTCTAAAAAGTCCTCTCCTGCATGAAAGGTAAAGCCTAACTCTTTCGCCATCTTGCTATAGGTTGACGTAGTACGATAATTCTTCAAGTATCGATAAGCCTGTCCAAACACCTCTGGTCGGCAAGCAATTTCCGAACTAGCGGCATCTACTCCCACTACCCTTGCATCTTTATCATGCTGTTCGCAAACTCGCAACCAATCTTTCAATGCCTCTGCCTCTTTTTTGATATTTATACGAAGCTTATAATGGCGACAGAACATATTCTTGTCAGCAGATGTCCGCTTTTTCTTCTCGTCTCCTCGCTTAATGAAATGAAGGATGATTCCATATCTTTCTACCAGATTTCCACCATAGCCGAGTGTAAGCATACCTGATTTCACCGACTTCTCTATCCGCTGAAGGCAATTCGCCAAGGCCCCCCTACTCTTGCCTGGAGTAATACGAGCCTCCAAACTCTTATTCTTGTCAGAAAGCGAACTTCCTATCGCCACTTGCACAGCGATGTCATCATAAGCAGAGCCAGACTTCAAGAAGAGATTCTTTCTGTCTTGATAATCCGAGAAATTGGCAAAACCCACAGAATCATTCAGTTGGATGATTTCGCTGCGAAACTCTCCTTTTATCAACAAGTAGGCATAGAATAAGGTTGCCATCGTTGCATCGCATTCTCCACTAAACACTTTTTGGAACATACGATACATCAAACACCTTTCTCCCGACAAGACAGAATACAGATATTCTTGTTCGTCAGGTTTGTTGCCCATCATATCATGTGATATGGCGTAATCGAGAATAGCATTGTGATGATTTGTATCGGAATAGACATATCCCTTCAAGCTCCTTGTAGAATTGAGCAGACTGGCTACTTTCAGTCTCTGCGTTTCTATGAGCAAGTCCACATCCACTTTACACATATCAAAGACCATTGTCCGTAATTCAGACATAGTTCCAGGCTCCATACCTTCATCCAAGTACCAAAACAACAATAACCGAATAGCTGCTGCTTTCATTACCCTGTTGTAAAGACAGGTCACCTTCTCACCAGCTTGAACCAGATGCACCTCGTTGAGATAGTCGTAAAGCTTCAAGAACCTTTGCTTTCTATCACTCACATCGTTCATCAGGCTCAGCCAATTCAAATCAAAGACAAAGATGGAGCCATACAAATGATAGTGCAAGTCTATCATTCGCTTCTGAAAGATATTGTTCAAAGCTGCGTTGTCGTGATCTATGATGTCCTTCCAGTTAAAGAACTTACGTCCAAAGCTTCTCTTCAAGTCCTTTGCTGCCAGATAAGGTGTGGTGAGCAAATCCTCTCCCAACTGCGTTGACAAGTCATGCCACCTGAGCAAGTCCTCGTATCTACACACTGGCTTATATACTTGCTCACGCAAGATATTGGCGGTAAAATGCAACAGGGAATTGAATATCGTCGGAGTAGAGCTGAATGTAAATGAAGTAAGTTCTCCTTCCTTTTCCATCCACTTGGTTCGCAAAAGTTCGAAGATGGATTCCACTTGGTCCTTTGTCCTTATGGGACTTACATCATCCAGATAAGCTCTGACGAACCAATTTCGATCCACCTGAGTGTCGAGATGTCCACTTTGTTCTTCTCCGAAGAGTTTATCGATTACAGTTTCACTCTTCTGGAGCAGGAACAGCGTTTTGATGGTTTGCCTCAGCGTTTCCATTCACTTTAGAATTCAAATCATTGATTTTACCAGAAATGGTTTCATATATTCCATGAGCATCATCTGCTTTCACACGTGCATTACCATTTAGATTTACAGACTCATCCAAAATTCGAGATAAAGTTTCTTCCTTTAAGACTAGATTAAATTGTCTCAACTTCTTCATCAAAGTTTTAGCCAGAATGTAGTGACCGTTTATAAATCCACGAATCACCTCCTCTGTCAAAGGTTTTGTATTGTACTGAGCCAACAAAGCGGGCAAATTTTCATCATCATCCAAATCCTTATCGATGTCCTTTGTCTTATAACCATCGTATATTAGGAAGAATGTTTCCTTCAAATCATCATTGTTAGCCACGTTTTTCAAGAACTCAGGAATAGGCTCCACGAAAGAATAATTGATGGCACAATACTCATTGGAACCTTCCTTTATATCATAGCTATTGATACGATAGTCCTTCAAGTTGGTAAAAAACTCAGCTAACTTGGTTATGTCACCACCACCTCCTTTATATTCTGATTCATCCAGATAAACAGTTAAGTCCTTCAAAATTTCCATATTTCTGATACAAAACCACCCCAAGCGCTGGCGAGCAGTAAGTGCATCATAACTATCTTTATTAAATCGATGCAGATTTTTATTGCAGAAAACTTGCCAAAAGCTCTGCCGATAATTACCTTCTCCAGACTTTACCTTTTCATAAAACTCCTTTCCTCTAGCAAATCTGCCATAACACCTTTCTATGTCAATGACATTGTACATAAAAGAGGCGATGTCGAAAAACGCATTGGGCTTACTAGCCAAAGAGACGGCATAGACGATAGCTTTGTTGGTTCGGAAATTTGGTTCATAATAGTCGTTTAGTTCTTGCGGCTTGTTTTGCGAACGATAAACCCTAGCTGTACAGAGCATAAAGAATTCCGCCATTCTTATCTCATTTACAGTTACGGCATCCGAATGATCGATACACTTTTGAACTAAATCGTTTAGCTGTCTAAGATTGATGACACGATTGGAACGCGATACGCTTTCTTTCTTCTGAGAGACAGGGAGCACCACAGAGGCTCTCGTGTTAAAGACCCTGCCTCCAAGTAATTTCATATAATCAGGCAATTGCAGACTTTCATATAGTTTTCTTCGTAAGACTATCTTTCCTGACTTCATATCAGGTTTGACCGCTGCATCCTTCAGGGTCGCTTGCAATTCGTCCGCATAATCAAGAAAGTATTCATAAAGACGGATAGAATAGATGGTTTTGACCATAAAGAGGAAGTACATCTGTTCGGAAGTGATGTCAAGACGCTCAAGGTAGTCCAACACCGCCATCACATCTCCCAAGGCTACATTATAGACCATATTATCCTTGCGCATCACATAGTCCAGCTCTTGTCTTATAGCATCCCTCTCCTCGCTATGCCAAGGTGCGACCAACTTTTTTGAATCGTCTTCGAGAAAGAACTTCTGACGAATGATTCTGAGTGTAAAGGCATTCAACTGTATAGAGTCTGTCACTGCAAGCAATTCCTTGACCAAAGACTGGGAATTAGCATCTAGATGATTCATCATCCAACTTTGGAAGAGATATTTCTTGAATATCATCTTATTGTTTACCTCTTCTCTCATTTCATCCCCAACCTTGTTGAAATAATCATTCATCTCATAAAGGAGGCAAAGCAACTGGCGCAATTCTCTCAGGTTGTCAGGCACTATATAACTGGTCTTGATGGAACTATTGTAGAACAAATACCTAGTCTTGCGAAAAATCAATTCAGGAATGAATTGTCGGATAGAAACATTCTTATGCTCGATATCTTCACCATTTTTTATGGTAAGCAGAGCATTCCAGTAGAATGTGGCATCAGGCATATAGACGCGATGACCATACGGTACCAACTTGGTGAGGTACTTCTCCACCATCTCGTCCAATTCCGTATCGCTGAGGGTATTACGCGCATCTTGGTATTCCTTGGAGTACTGAAGACGTTTCAACTTAGCCAACTGACTCATCTTGACAGCCATCAAAACCACAACATTCGGTAATACTAGGTACTTGCGGATTTGTTCCACCATATACGTGGCATCCTTGCTGTGCAGGTCGATGTCGTCTATAGGGATGAGTAAAATTGCTCCCTCCTGACCTATATAAGACATAAAGCAATCGATAAGCTCCAGCATCGACTGCTTCAAGTCTATGGCAGCAGACAAGGTGGACAAAGCCTCCAAATCATCCTCTGCCACATTTTGGTCTGCCATCATTCTGCAGAAATCACGCTGAACTCTGTCAAAACGAGAAGCCAGCTCAATGCGTTTTCTATCATTACAAGCATGTTCACTGCTGTATTTTGAATATTGTTTATAGAGGTTTGCCAAAATAACACCAACCACATTGGAATCATTATCAACGAAAGAAGGGTCAACCATATCTATCTTGTAGAACTTTTCCGTCAGCACAGGATTATCCTCCTGCAACTTGGGGGAATCTACCAATAGTTTGGCGATAGACTGCATACATGAAGTTTTACCAGTACCTCGGTCTCCTATAAAGGCAAAGATGTTATTTCGCCACAACTCGTCTTCACTCAATCTTTCATCCTTTTCTTTGGGCATAGACTTGAAATAGCTGTTCAAGGCATCCAAAGCATATCGGTATGGCTCTGAGAATATTGATGACTCAAGTACACGATCATTAATATCCTCCACAACGATACGGTTCTCTTCACCAATATTGAAGGTTATGTTCCTCTGATTTTTCATACTTATTATAAAGTTAAAATTCCTACCTTAGTGGTTACAAGCTATTATGGTTATTAGCTATGCTACTTAGGGTGAGTACCAATTGCCACTCTCCTAATTTGTTGAGTTTCTTAGGCATTTTAGCTCTCAGCTCCTCGAAATTAATTTTCTCGCCCATAACTATTCGCATTTTAAAAATTTTGCTAATATACGTCAAATATCCGAAACTACCAAACTTTTCCCCTACTTTAACACATATTTTTCTATATAGCAGAACAACTTAATCTCTTCTAAAAATATCTCGTGTATATACCTTGTCCTTCACATCATCCAGACAGACATCGTATCTATTGGCGATAATGGCATGGCTCTGCGCCTTGAATTGCTCCAAGTCGTTCACCACTCTACTTCCGAAGAAGGTTGTGCCATCTTCCAAGGTTGGCTCATAAATGATGACCTCGGCGCCCTTCGCCTTAATACGCTTCATGATGCCTTGGATGGCACTCTGGCGAAAGTTGTCGGAATTCGACTTCATCGTCAGACGATACACACCTATCACACAGGTGTGCTCCTTGCTGGCATCATAACTATTATCATCGGCATAGCTATAATACCCCGCTTTTTTCAATACCGCATCGGCGATGTAGTCCTTTCTCGTTCTATTGCTCTCCACGATTGCCTCTATCAGATTCTCGGGCACATCGGCGTAGTTCGCCAAGAGCTGTTTGGTGTCCTTCGGCAAACAGTAGCCGCCGTAGCCGAAGC
>ERZ808242.706-NODE-706-length-22613-cov-21.415640_pt1 | contig 22613 bp, 18 predicted proteins | sample MGYA00521244_ERZ808242 | MGnify/ENA primary metagenome ERZ808242 (study PRJEB31516, sample SAMN03275573) | gut metagenome | biome: mammalia-associated habitat; material: feces | host: Papio cynocephalus | place: Kenya | collected 2012-07-27 ... | reverse complement strand
CTCACCTGGTCGATGGAATCACCCATTCCGATGCTTGATTCATCGAAAACATTCACTTGTTGTGCCTGTATGTTGAGTGCTCCAAATACGGTCGCAAGCATCAGACACGCAGTAATGACTAATTTTTTTTCATGTTTTTTCCTTTCTTGTTTTGAATTATGCTGCAAAAGTACTGTTTCTTTTCGATGAAATCGCATGTTTTTGTTACTCTTATATTACGGAAATGAGTTTTTCTCTATTATTATCTTATTACGTTTCTTGCGTAATCTCGGTATTTTCAGTACCTTTGCAAGCGATTACATTGATAATGTGTAGCGTATGAATAGAAATTTGAAAATAATATGGCTCATAGGAAGTGTGACAATTCTTTTGTTGTTTTGCACTCAGGCGTATTGGCTCTTTAACCAATACCAATATAGTCTTGACCAACGTATAGAGCAGTTTAAGGGTGATTGTGATCTTATGATGAAAACTGATTCTAGGAGAAGAAAGGAAGTTTCAGAGAAGAAGTCGAAGAAACATACAACTCACAAATTGATGATGAAAATAGACAGTGAGTTTGATGACACGAAAAGCCCACAATCACGAACCACTATTACATATTATGATAATAATAAGTTCTTAGGAGCGGTGTCACAGGCTGGTATCAATAGTGATGATGCCTACGAGATGGGCTCGCGCTATCTGGCCAACTTGGCTCAAAAGCCGATGAAATCGATGTTCTTTTCTTTTTTGAAGGCGAAAGGTTACGATGAAATCGATGGTTTTCGTGAAACAAAGTATAAAGAAGTGTTCTTGACACCTCGGTATCAAATAAGTGGAAGTTGGCTAAGGAGCGTCAAGGTGGATTACCAAACAAATCCAATTTTTAAAGAAGGTATTTCCTTCGTGGTGAGTATTTCGGTTGCTTCTGTTTTGAAGATGATGCTTTGGCAATTGGTTGGCAGTGTGTTGCTTTTTGCGATATTGGCTTACTGCTTGTCTTATCTCATTAAAACCATTGTGGTACAGAAACGAATAGATGGCATTCGCCATGAGTTCTTGAAGAATATGATTTATGAGATGAAACAGCCGAAGCCTGAGGATAACGCTGATGAAACCGCAATATTTATCGGCTCGATCGCCTTTTACTATGGTCTGAATGAATTGCGAAATGGAGACAAGTGTGTCATTGTAACTTCTCGGCAGTCTGAAATCTTGCGGCTCTTGGCATTACATCAGAACCAACTCGTGGAGCGAGAAACCATCTTGAATGAAGTTTGGGGTGATGACTCTTATTCTAATTCGTTGGCGTTGAATGTGCAGATTACTTATCTTCGTCGTGCCTTAAATTCTGATTCTTCGGTCAGCATCGAGGCTGTTATTAAGAAAGGGTATATCTTGAAGGTGAATAAAGAATCCACTTCTGTGTAAATCTGATGATTCGTGGATGAATATGGTCGTATCTCGCAATATTTATGCTTAAACATTTGTATCTTTCGGATATTTTTCTTAATTTTGCAATCGATAATATATTGTCAATATCTATCGAATTATGGCAGAAACTAATAAAATATTAGCAATATTGGATAACTATCTTCATGACAATCCTGACGAGATTGCCAAGGAGATAGCTGCTGACTTCCGCCGCCGTCGAATTGAAAAGAATTTGACCCGTGAGGAAGTGGCGGACAAGGCGAATGTCGCTGTAAGCAATATCGTGAGATTTGAGCAGAAAGGACTCATCTCGCTCAAAAACCTTATCGGCATCGCCATGGCCTTGGAATATACTTCCGAAATCAGGCATCTCTTCTCTGAACAGAAGTATCAGACGATGGAGGAATTGGACCAGATAAAGAGAAACATGAACAAGAAGAAGGCTTACCATGGAGGAATGTAATGGCGAACTAGATCTCACGGCGCACCGAATAAATGAAAAGCATGAAAAAGACAGGATAGGTTTGAATGTTATCGGAAAGGTGCGTTTCTTGTTAATATTTGTGGGATATAATGTAACTAAGGCGAAAAATAAGGTGGAAATGCTTGGCGTTTCCACCTTATTTTATTAAATTTGCACCAAATTAATAACTAACAAAACAACTGAAATATGAATTACAAGAAACTTGCTCTTACTGTTGCGGCGGGAGCTATGGCAACTTCCATGATGGCGCAGTCTGCCCCTCAGCTCAATGCCAACAACATCGACGAAGTAATCAAGGCGATGACCTTGGAGGAGAAAGCCCAGCTCTTGGTGGGCGGTGGCAACGATGGATTCGTGGGCAGTGGTGCTATGCTCGGACACCAGAAGAAGTTTGTGCCAGGAGCTGCTGGAACAACTGTCGGTATCCCACGCCTTGGCATCCCTGCTACCGTGCAGTGTGATGGTCCTGCTGGCGTGCATATTGATACCCATCGTGATGGTGACAGTCGTACTTACTATGCCACAGGTTTCCCTATCGGTACTTGCTTGGCATCTACTTGGAACACCGAATTGATGCAGAATGTGGGTAAGGCCATCGGCAACGAGACCTTGGAGTATGGCTGTGACGTCGTGCTCGGTCCGGGTATGAACTTGCATCGCAATCCGCTTTGCGGTCGTAACTTCGAGTATTATTCCGAGGACCCTATCGTGACAGGTTTGATGGGTACAGCCTTTGTAAATGGTGTGCAGAGCCAGGGAGTGGGTGTGAGTGCCAAGCACTTTGCCGTGAACTCTCAGGAGACCCAACGTACTCATATCGACGAGCGAGTAAGTCAGCGTGCGCTTCGTGAATTGTACTTGAAAGGTTTCGAGATGATGGTTCGCAAGAGCAATCCTTGGACTATCATGTCCTCTTATAATAAGGTGAATGGTATCTATGCACAGGGTAATAAGGGGCTCTTGACAGATATTCTCCGAAACGACTGGGGATTCAAGGGTATCGTGGAGACCGACTGGATTGGTATTCGTGAGGACTTGCCCGTAAGCCAAGAGGTGGAAGCTGGCAACGACTTGATGATGCCTGGCTATCCAGCACAGGTGGAAGCTATCGTAAAAGCTGTGAAGGACGGTAAGCTCGACATCGCCGACGTGGATAGAAACGTTCGCCGTATGCTTGAATATATTGTGAAGACTCCTCGTTTTAAGGGATATAAATATAGTGGTGAGCCAGATTTGAAGGCTCATGCAGCCATCACTCGCCAGAGCAGTACTGAGGGTATGGTACTCTTGAAGAACGACAATGCGCTTCCTATCAAAAACTTGAAGACCGTGGCTCTCTTCGGTGTCAATTCCTATGACTTCCTATCGGGTGGTCTCGGTAGTGGTGCTGTCAACGTAGGCTACTCTGTGGATATGGTGACAGGCTTGAAGAACATCGGTGTAGCTACCACTCCTTTGCTCACGGAAATCTACCAGAACTATGTGAAGTATGCCAAGGCAAAGCTGAAGGCAGACAAGAACCCAATGATGTGGTTCCTTGACCAAGGTCAGCCAAAGCTCGATGAAATCGAGATTACCGAGCGTTGCGTGGCAAGCGAGGAGCCTAAGGCTGATGCTGCCATCATCACCATCGGTCGTCAGGCAGGCGAGGGTATGGATAGAGAGAACATCATCGGCGAGTTTGAGTTGACTCAGGACGAGCGAGATATGATTACTCGTATCTCCGATGTGTTCCATGCCAAGGGAAAGAAGGTCATCGTGGTTATCAACTCAGGTTCTGTCATGGAGACCGCTAGTTGGAGAGACCGTGTGGATGCCATCCTCGTGGCTTGGCAGCCAGGCATCGAAGGCGGTAACTCTGTAGCCGACATCCTTTCGGGTAAGGTAAATCCTTCTGGTAAGTTGACGATGACTTGGCCTATCTCCGTATATGACCATCCTTCTACCGCCAACTATGCCAAGAAGTACGATATGTACACCTATACTAATATGCAGGATGGCTCTAAGCCAGGCATCGATTTCAACAACCACGAGGAGGACATCTACGTAGGCTATCGTTACTTCGACACCTTCAAGAAGAATGTGGCTTATCCATTCGGTTATGGCTTGAGCTACACCACTTTCGAGTTTGGTAAGCCATCTGTCAAGGCGAATGGCAACAACATCGAGGTAAGTGTCAGCGTGAAGAATACCGGTAAGGTAGCTGGCAAGCAGGTAGCCGAGGTTTATGTTACCGCTCCTAAGGGTGCTTATGAGAAGCCTGCCAAGGAACTCAAGACTTTTGGTAAGACCAAGGAGTTGAAGCCAGGTGAGAGCCAGACTTTGAAGATGACCCTCGAAAAGCGTGACCTCGCCAGCTTCGATGAGGCTAACAGCCAGTGGAAGGTAGATGCCGGTAACTACATCTTCAAGGTGGGTACCGATGTGGAGAACATCAAGGGCACCGCTACATTGAAGGTTGCTGAATATACCGAGAAGGTAAGCAATGCCTGCCCAGTGAATGTACAGATGAACTACTTGAAGCAGAAGTAAGTCTCAGGTACAGCTAATCATTTTAACAACAATAGACTCCCGTCTCGTTCTGAGGTGGGAGTTTTTGTTTGTGGAGCAGTAAGAAGATGTTGCTAAAGGTAATAGCAGAAGCCTATGCAACTAGGAAAAAGTTCCGTTCCGTGACTCGGAATGTCCGTTCCGTGACACGGAATGTGCATTCCAAGACACGGAACGGACATTCCGAGTCACGGAACGAAGATTTCTCATGGTAATAATAACATTTTTATCTAGTCTTAGAACCATATTCTTATAGTCTTAGAACCATATTCTTATATGGATATCGAAACCTCCTTTGAGGTGCATGAGGAAGGATTACCTTATGTATGTATCCTTTTATCTTCATACGCAACCTTTTTTAGCCTTTTTTATTTTGTGCTTCACCTATTTTGTTGTACCTTTGCACACGAAATTCGAATTTAAATTATTTTATGTAATTATGGCAAAAAAAGCTCTTTTGATGATTCTCGATGGATGGGGAATCGGTAAGCATGACAAGGGGGATGTAATCTATAACACTCCAACCCCTTATCTCGACTATTTGACAGCAGTTTCAGCTCACTCTCAGCTCCAGGCTTGCGGTGAGAACGTAGGTCTCCCAGAGGGACAGATGGGTAACTCTGAGGTAGGTCACCTCAACATCGGTGCTGGTCGTGTGGTATATCAGGATCTCGTTAAGATCAACAAGGCTTGCGAGAGCGGTGACATCTTGAAGAATCAGGAAATCATCAACGCTTACAGCTACGCTCAGAAGACTGGCAAGAAGCTCCACTTGATGGGCTTGACTTCTACCGGTGGCGTTCACTCTTCTTTGAACCACCTCTTCAAGTTGATCGAAATCTCTAAGGAATATGGCTTGAAGAATACATACGTTCACTGCTTCATGGATGGTCGTGACACCGACCCTAAGAGTGGTAAGGGCTTCATCGAGCAGGTTCAGGCTTGCTGCGAGAAGAACGACGCTCACATCGCCAGCATCGTAGGTCGTTTCTATGCAATGGACCGCGACAAGCGTTGGAACCGTGTGAAGGAAGCATACGACTTGCTCGTCGAGGGCAAGGGTAAGCAGGCTGACGACATGGTGAAGGCTATGCAGGAAAGCTACGACGAGGATGTAACCGACGAGTTCATCAAGCCAATCAACAACTCTACCGTTGACGGCACTATCCAGGAGGGTGATGTCGTAATCTTCATCAACTACCGTAACGACCGTGCCAAGGAGTTGACCCAGGTATTGACTCAGCAGGATATGCCAGAGGAAGGCATGCACACCATCAAGGACTTGCAGTACTACTGCATGACTCCATACGATGCTAGCTTCAAGGGTGTTCACATCCTCTTCCCTAAGGAGAACGTGATGGATACACTCGGCGAGTACCTCAGCAAGCAGGGCAAGAAGCAACTCCACACTGCAGAGACAGAGAAGTATGCTCACGTAACATTCTTCTTCAATGGTGGTCGTGAGACTCCATACGAGGGCGAGGATCGTATCTTGGTTCCTTCTCCAAAGGTAGCTACTTACGACTTGAAGCCAGAGATGAGCGCTTACGAGGTAAAGGATAAGTTGGTGGGTGCCATCAACACTCAGGAGTACGACTTCATCGTGGTTAACTTCGCCAATGGTGATATGGTAGGCCACACAGGTATCTACAATGCCATTGCCAAGGCTGTTCACGCTGTTGACAACTGCGTAAAGGACGTTATCGAGGCTGCCAAGGCTAACGATTACGAGGCTATCATCATCGCTGACCACGGTAATGCTGACCACGCCATCAACGAGGACGGTACTCCAAACACCGCTCACTCATTGAACCCAGTTCCATTCATCTACGTAACTGACAACAACTCAGCTACCGTAAAGGATGGTCGCTTGGCAGACGTAGCTCCATCTATCCTCCACATCATGGGCTTGGAGCAGCCAGCAGACATGACTGGTGAGAATTTGATTAATGACTAATAATTTATTTTATAAGGAGTTTAGGCATTTGGTGCCTAAACTCCATTTATCAATTTAATATGGACGTAAAGATAGAAGACAGTTGGAGACAGCATATTGGGGATGAGTTCGAGAAGCAATACTTCGTCGATCTCACAAACTTTGTACGTGAGGAATACCTACATACGCCTTGCTATCCTCCCGGCAAGCTGATATTCAACGCCTTCAATCTTTGTCCCTTTGATGATGTGAAGGTGGTGATTATCGGGCAAGACCCATACCATGAGCCAGGACAGGCAATGGGATTGAGCTTCTCCGTGCCTACGGGCATCGCTTTTCCTCCATCATTGATAAATATCTTCAAGGAGATTCAGATGGATCTCGGTACACCGATGCCTCAGTCGGGCGACTTGACCCGATGGGCTAAGCAGGGAGTACTGCTTCTCAACGCCACGCTGACCGTTCGTGCCCATCAGGCAGCGAGTCACCAGCGCAAAGGTTGGGAGGAGTTTACCGATGCAGCCATCAAGGCGCTCAGCAAGGACAAGGAACACTTGGTGTTTATCCTTTGGGGCGGTTATGCCCGCAGCAAGGCTAACCTCATCGATACGAGCAAGCATTTGATATTGCAGAGCGTGCATCCATCACCATTGTCAGCCAACCGAGGCGGATGGTTTGGCAATCATCATTTCTCTCGCTGCAATGAGTATCTGCAGCAGAACGGAATCACGCCGATACAATGGTGATATTTTCATAAGCATCTCTTAGAAAGATGCTTTATTTTTGCATATACATTTCATACAAACATTATGAACAAAGACGAACTACGTATTCTCCAGGTGGGCAATGTATTGGTCTCTCCTGACATCATCACCGAAAAATTCTGTTGCGACCTTGATGCTTGCAAGGGCGAGTGCTGCATCGAAGGCGATGCCGGAGCACCTGTTACTCTCGATGAAATCATGGAGATAGAGAATGCGCTCGATGTGGTCTGGGACGACCTGTCGGCTTCAGCACAGGCTGTCATCGACAAGCAGGGCGTAGCCTATACAGATATCGAGGGCGACTTGGTAACGAGCATCGTCAACGGCAAGGACTGTGTGTTTACTTGCTATCAGGACTTAAAGGATATGAACGATGGACATACCATCCCGAATTGTTGTCTTTGCTCCTTGGAACGTGCTTACAGAGAGGGTAAGTCGAAGTTTAAGAAGCCAATTTCCTGTGCGCTTTATCCGATACGTGCCAAGGACTTTGGCAATGATGTGGTAGGCATCAACTATAACAAGTGGCGCATCTGCAAGGATGCCATCAAGAAAGGCGAGGAGTTGAATATGCCTGTCTATAAGTTCTTGGAAGGACCGCTTGTGGAGAAGTTCGGTCAGGAGTGGTACGATGAACTCTGCGAGGTGGCAGAGCAGTTACTTGCCGAATTGGATTAAACAAAAAAGAGATTTCGAAAAGCGGATAAGCTATTCCGAAATCTCTAATCCCTCGATATTTACGATGTCGCTTCTTTTGAATCGCCCGCTCCAAGTGAGCGTGTAAATTCTACGGTCTTGGTATTTGAAGCGGAAGAATGCTTGTTCATCCAATTCACCGTTGCAAATGTATTGATAACCATTGATATAGAGCCTGTCTCCTTTATGGGCTTCTCTTAAAGTGAGGCGGATGGTGCCATGGAAAGGACGCCCGAAGTCGATGTTGTAGCCGATGGAATCGGTAAATGTATATACAGGATTTAATACATTGTATAATTTGTTTTCTGCCTTGTAAACTTTGCTTTCTTTGAATGTAGAAAGTTTTTTTGAGACAGAAGCATCCTTGTCCTTGTTATTCCTTGTTATTCCATCGTTATCCTTAACCATACTGCCGGTTGGGTGTAGCCATCCATAAGGCTGAAATTCTTCTGATTTCCAAGCTTGTGTATTTACTTGTCCATCAAAATGTTCGTTCTCGCCATTGCTACATTCCTTAAGTTGTCGGCATAGCCATTTTCCGTCAGCCTTGTGGTAGAACGGAATGCTATCTTGGTCCCAACCGTAAAATTCCAGTGATAGTTGTTTGCCGTGGCTAGGTTTGCCCTGTGGGGCATACCATACGGCAACGATATTCTCGCCATTTCGCAGATACTGGGTCACATCGAAGGTTCTACAGAGAAGCATTCCATCTTTAATGCCATCAAATTTCATACTTCCTGTTACATTTCTTTCGTTGATGTAGAGCCTATATATGCCAGTGCTAGCGATGGACATTTGTGCTTGCATGGGGCGCTGATGTATGATGTATCTCTTGCGAAACCAAACTTCCGATGAATCGTTGGGCAGTGGATAGGAAATCCAATGGGTACCAAACTCCTGCGCATGGGAGTTCAGTACCCAGAGGAGGGTAAGGATGAGAATAGTTAGATGTCTCATTTAAATGTTATTTTTTTGTCTGTTATCTCTTTTGGGTAGCTTCTAGCATGCAGCAACGCTCAGATTATTTGATGTTTTTGGTTTCTCCTGCTTTGAATTTGAGAATTTTCTGCTTGCCATTGTAGTTAACTATGAGATTGCCTGCATTTTTGCTAGTGATGCTAGCCTTGGTGATCTTGCCTTTGTCCCATGCTAGAGAGACCGCGTAATTGCCACGTGCTTTGAGGCCTTTCATTTCGCCATTTGACCATTCTTTAGGCAATGCAGGGAGTAAATCTATTGTCTCTCCGTCGCTTTGCATCAACATCTCACAGATTCCCGCTGTTCCGCCGAAGTTTCCGTCAATTTGGAACGGTGGATGAGCATCGAAGAAGTTAGGGTAGGTTCCGCCACTATGGTGTGTGCGGTCCTTATAAACTTCAGGGCTTACATAGGTGAGCAACTTTCTGAATATCTGATACGCCTTGTCGCCACGGTGCAAGCGAGCCCAAAGATTAATTCTCCAACCAGTGCTCCATCCTGTAGATTTGTCGCCTTTGATTTCCAAGGTTTTGGTCGCAGCAGCTGCAAGCTCTGGTGTCTTTGCCACGGAAATCTGATGGAAAGGGTAGAGACCCAACAGGTGTGACTGGTGGCGATGGTGCCAGTCTTGGTCGTCCCAATCATGATACCACTCCATGAGGTTGCCACGTTTGCCGATATGATATGGGCGTAGGCGATTGAGCGCAGATTGTAACTGCTGCTGATAGGCTATGTCGATGCCGAGAATCTTGGCTCCCTTCAATGTGTTCTTGAAGAGTTCACGGATGATCGCAAGGTCAGCGGTTCCTCCATAAAAGCTACTGCCACGATAACCTTTATCTGTGATATAGTCAGCCTCTGGCGAGGTGCAAGGAGCTGTAATCAACTCGTTTGGATTGTGAGGATTTGGGATGAGCCATTCAAGGAGGAAGTCGGCAGCTCCTTTCATCAGTGGATATGCTGTGTTTCGGAGATATGCAGTGTCACGAGTGTAATCGTAATGGTCCCAGAGGGTTTCAACGAGCCATGCTCCTCCCATCGCCCAATTGCTCCACTGGGGACTTTCGTTGCCTGTCCCTACAGGGTTTGTCATCGCCCATGCGTCTGTGTTATGTCCGGAACACCAACCCTTGTTGATACCATAGAAATGTTGGGCATTGTGGCGACCTGTCACCGACATACCCTTTACCAAGCCATCTACGGGAGCAACGAGTTCTGAGAGGTTAGCTATTTCAGCAGGCCAGTAGTTTTCCTCCAGGTTGATGTTGATGGTATAGTTGCCTCTCCAAGGAGAGCGAAGAGCAGGAGCCCAAAGCCCCTGCAGATTGGCTGGTACGCCTTGGGTTCGGCTGCTGCTGATGAGCAGGTATCTACCGTATTGGAAGTAGAGTTGTTCCAAGTAAGGATTGTACTCTTTGTCGTCGCTGTAGGCGAGCAACTGTTTGTCTGTAGGACGGTTGGCGTCGAACTTTGCGTCTTTTAAGTGGAAGCTTACTCTGTCGAAGAGTTTCTTGTAGTCTGCAATGTGTCGTTGCTTGAATTCCTCGTAGGTGAAGTTTACAAGATGCCAGGCATCGTCGGCTACATTCTCTATATAGGGCGCTCCTTCTTTAACAGGGTGCTTGTCGAAGCCATTGTAGCTAGTCTCGTTGACAAGATAAATTACCGCCTCAGATACATCTTTTAGATGCAGGGTGGAATCACTTTGCCATACTTCTCCATCGGTATTTTTTACTTGAAGAATAGCACAGTAGTGGGTACTATTATTTTCTTCGCCCAACACATGTCCCGTCATTGTTAGCTGACTGCCTGAAGCTTTCACCTGATGAGGAATGAGCGAAGTCAAGGAAATATCGCTGTTGATGGCTCCTTTTTGGGAAGCGGAAAGTTTGATGGCGATCATTTTGTCAGGATGAGAAGCGAAGTATTCTTTGGTATATTCCACGCCATTGCGCTTGTAGCGAATGGTTGCCAGAGAGTTATCGAGGTTCAGCTCACGATAATACTCGGTAAATTTTCCAGGATTGCGATCTCGTATATTAATCATGCCCAATGGCTGATAATATTCTGAATTGTGTCCTTGCACATAGTGTTGCAAGGAGTCGGCAGTCTTGTAGTCTTCTTTGAAGAGAGCTTCCCTGATTTTGGGAATCCATTTATAGGAATCACCACCTTCGTTAGGATTGACGGGTATGCCCGTCCACAGCGTGATGTCGTTGAGTTGGATGGAGTCGTTGTTGGCACCACCATAGACTAAAGCGCCTAGCTTACCATTTCCTAATGGAAGCGACTCCTCGAAAGCGTATGCGGGTTTATTGTACCATAGCTTGTTGGGTAATGCTGATTTGGGCGAATGCCCTACTGCAAAACAGCTCGTCGTACCTAAAGCTGCAAGTGCAAAGGTGAAAAGAAGATGTCTCATAAGATAATTGATATATAATGAAATAGGGTTTGTTAGTTGCTGATGATAGATAAACAAAGGGGGAAGACTCTTTCGATGAGTCTGCCCCCGATATTGTTGTACTAGCTTTATGCGTCGATATTTGCGTAGGTTGCATTCTGCTCGATGAACTCACGTCGAGGTTCTACGTCATCACCCATCAGCATGGAGAATATCTCATCTGCCTGAGCTGCGTTCTCGATGGTTACCTGTTTGAGCAAGCGAGTAGATGGATCCATGGTGGTTTCCCAAAGCTGCTCTGGGTTCATCTCGCCCAAACCTTTGTAACGCTGGGTGTGGATGTTTTTGTCTTCTTGTCCCTCGCCATATTTGTCGAGGAAAGCCTGGCGCTGCTGCTCTGTATAGCAATATTCACTAATCTTGCTGCGGTAAGTACACTTGTAGAGAGGTGGGGTAGCGATATACAAGTGCCCTTCCTCGATAACTTTAGGCATGAAGCGATAGAAGAGAGTCATGATAAGTGTGTCGATGTGAGAACCATCGACATCAGCATCGGTCATGATGATGATCTTATCGTAACGCAACTTGTCTGTATTGGCTTCCTTGCTGTCCTCTCCATCCACGCCGAAGCGAACGCCGATACTCTGGATGATGTTCATTACAGACTCAGCCTCGAATACCTTGTGCCATTGTACCTTCTCTACGTTCAGAATCTTACCACGCAAAGGAAGAATGGCCTGATGGAAGCGGTCGCGTCCTTGCTTGGCTGAACCACCAGCGGAATCACCCTCGACAAGGAAGATTTCGCATTCCTTAGGGTCCTTCATTGAGCAATCGGCAAGCTTGCCAGGAAGACCGCCACCTGTCATAAAGTTCTTGCGCTGTACGCTCTCGCGTGCCTTGCGAGCTGCAATACGAGCAGTAGCTGCCAATACCACTTTCTCGCAGATGCGCTTCGCCTCGTCTGGATGCTCCTCCAAATAAGCTGACAAAGCTTCGTTCACAGCCTGCTGAACTGCTCCCTGTACTTCGCTGTTGCCAAGTTTGGTCTTGGTCTGTCCCTCGAACTGAGGTTCAGCCACCTTGATGGAGATAACTGCTGTAAGACCTTCACGGAAGTCCTCTGGGGCAATCTCTACCTTGGCTTTCTCTATCTGCTTGGAGATTTGTGGATCGTTTTCGGCGTATGCCTTCAAGGTGCGTGTCAACGCCATACGGAAACCGGTGAGGTGTGTACCTCCCTCGATGGTGTTGATATTGTTGACGTATGAGTGGATGTTCTCAGTGTAGTCTGTGTTGTACATCACGGCAATCTCGATAGGTACGCCTTGTTTCTCGGTCTTCAAGTAGATGACATCGTCGAAGAGGTGTGTGCGGTGGCGATCTACGTAACGCACGAATTCCTTCAATCCGTCTTTGGCATGGAATACTTCTTGCTTTGTCTTGCCTTCCTCGTCAGGGCGAAGGTCGGTCAAAGTTATCTTGATGCCGGCATTGAGGAATGCCAACTCGCGCATACGGTTGGCGATGATGTCCCACTTATATATTGTGTGGGTGAAGATTGTAGGGTCTGGCCAGAATTGCTGACGTGTACCACGCTTGGTGGTTTCGCCTACAATCTTGACTGGATAGAGAGGCTTTCCCTTCTCGTATTCCTGCTGGTATATTTTGCCATTGCGGAATACTTGTGACTTCATGTGTGTGGAAAGTGCGTTCACACAACTTACACCCACACCGTGCAAACCTCCGGACACCTTGTAAGAGCCCTTGTCGAACTTTCCACCGGCGTGGAGTACGGTCATTACGACTTCCAATGCTGACTTGTGGAGCTTCTCGTGCATATCCACAGGGATACCACGACCATTGTCTTCTACAGTGATGGAGTTGTCTTCATTGATGGTTACTTCGATTTCAGTACAATAACCTGCCATCGCTTCATCGATAGAGTTATCGACGGTCTCGTTTACCAAATGGTGAAGACCCTTTTCGGAAATGTCTCCAATGTACATTGCCGGACGTTTGCGAACAGCTTCCAAACCTTCCAAGACTTGGATGTTGCTCGCAGAGTAATTATTTGCGGTGTTTTGATTTTCTGCCATTTTAAGTATTGTCTTATTTCCGTGCAAAGATACTAAAAAAAGCTGAGAAACAGGTGGTTTTCTTTGTGAAAAATAGCCAAAAATGAGATAAAAAACTGTGTTTTATGAGAAGTGGTAGAAAACTTTGGGGAAAGGGCGTGAAACAAACTTGAAACGGTGGGGGTAGAGGACTTAGTGTGCGGACTGCAGCGGTCTGATAGTGCCAAATAAAAGAATAAGGCTGCGACCCTTCAAGAAGGATTGCAGCCTTATTTATTTTATTGCTTAGACTTGCGAGTTAGGCCAACTTAGCGATGTGCTGTGTGAGACCAGACTTCAAGTTAGCAGCCTTGTTCTGATGAATAACGTTGATCTTAGCCAACTTGTCTAAAAGCTTCTGTACTGTAGGATAGAGCTTAGCAGCCTCTTCCTTGTCAGACATGTTGCGCAACTTGCGGACAGCATTGCGCATAGTCTTTGCATAATACTTGTTGTGCAAAGCCTTCTTCTTGTCCTGACGGATTCTCTTAATTGATGATTTGTGATTTGCCATCTTCTATGTTATTATTTTTTTATTCTTTTTATGTTTGTAGTCCCTAGCAGAGTCGAACTGCTCTTTAGAGAATGAAAATCTCTCGTCCTAACCGATAGACGAAGGGACCATTGCTGTTTTGCGGGTGCAAAGTTACTACTTTTATTTGAATCCTGCAAATTTTTTGTGGAAAATTTTCGCTAAATGCCTGTTTTTTTGTAATTTTGCCCTGTTTTTGATTAATTATAAGTAATATGGAAGTTAAAACAAGAGCTATTGTACTGCAAACCATTAAGTATGGTGATTCGCAACTTATCGTGGATTTTTTTACGGAGAAGTTGGGAAGACTGTCCTTTATGGTAAAAATCTCCAAATCTTCGAAGGCTAAGATGAAGCGCCAACTGTTTCAGCCCTTGATGGTGCTCAATTTGGAATTTGAGCATCGTCCTAAGGCTAATTTACAGCATCTGAAAGATGTCTCTATCGCTCTGCCTTTTGTGGATTTGCCATTTTCGCCAGCCAAGTTAGCTATGTCTATGTTCTTGGCAGAACTTCTTGGGCAAGCCACTAAAAATGAACAGTCTAATCTTCCGCTTTACGCTTTCATCGAGGAGAGCATATTATGGTTGGACCATGCAAAGGATGGGTATGCTAATTTCCATATTGTCTTTATGGTACGTCTTACGTTCTTCTTGGGTTTTTCGCCTAACTTGGAGAGTGGAGAGAATGGAGATTATTTTGACTTGGAAGATGGTTGCTTTGTGCCTTATGTCCCTACCCATAGACATTATTTAAGTAAAGAGGATTCTTACCGTATGGTGGGATTGTTTCGCTTAAGCTATGAAACAATGCACCTCTACACAATGTCTCGGTTAGATCGAAACCGTTGTGTAGAGGTGATATTGGAGTATTATAAAATTCATGTGCCTGGTTTCCCGGAACTGAAGAGCTTTTCTGTCCTTCGAGAACTGTTTTCCTAAGGGCAGAATCTGTTTGTGTTTGAAACGCTCTTCAAGAAACAGTTTGTTAATCGCTTTTCTTTGCTAATCGCTTTTCCAAACTGCTGTTTCTTTAAGCGAAGCTGATGACTCCCTGCACTGCATCGCCATCGTCTTTCTTGCTCTCTTCCACTTCTATGTTTCCAGAAGCAAGGCTTCTGATGTCTTCCAATGTTTGGCGAGTGCGCTTATAGGTTGGAGTGTTCTCAACCTGCAGGATGACATCTTCGTTGTCGAGGTCTTCTGGGCGGAACAAGAATATATGTGGGTGACGTTTGTACTGGGTTGAGTTGCCGTCAGAACCATAGTAACGCTCTCGTCTGTTCTGACGTTCAGCTCTGGTCTCTTCCTCTTCGGCGATACGGCGAGCTTCCTCCTCCGTATGCTTCTTCATGTGGCGGTTCATACCTTCCACGTCTTCGAGACCGAAACCTGTGGCCAATACTGTGACCTTTACTCTGCTGCCCAACTCTGGGTCAATGGCGAGTCCCCACTTCAATTCGAAATCGTCGCCAAACTTCTCCATAAAGTCGTTCACGTCGTTCATTTCGTCCATCGTTAAGCCAGGATTATCCTTTTTCTCGCTGGCGAAAGCGATGCTCAGGAGAATCTTCTTTGAGTTGAATACGTCGTTATCGTTGAGCAATGGTGAGTTCAATGCATCTTCGATGGCTTTCTTGACACGACCTTCTCCTTCGCCATAACCTGTACTCATAATGGCAACGCCACCATCTTTCAATACGGTTTTGACATCGTTGAAGTCGAGGTTGATGAGACCATGCACCGTGATGATTTCAGCGATACTCTTGGCTGCGACGCTCAGTGTGTCGTCTGCCTTGCCGAATGCATCTAGTACGGCGAGGTCTGGGTAAATCTGGCGCAGTCGTTCGTTGTTAATGACCAACAAGGCATCTACGTGCTTTGACATTTCCTCCACACCGTCGAGTGCTTGGTCTATTTTCTTAGGACCCTCGAAGCGGAATGGAATAGTGACGATACCCACGGTAAGGATGCCCAGGTCTTTGCTTACTCGGGCTATAACTGGAGCTGCACCTGTTCCTGTACCACCGCCCATACCGGCAGTTATGAATGCCATTTTGGTGCCATCGTTGAGCATGTTCTTGATTTCGTCGATGGTTTCCTCAGCGGCTTGGCGAGCCTTGGCTGGTTTGTTGCCAGCTCCTAGACCTTCTTTTCCGAGTTGGAGATGTACTGGCACGGGCGAATCGTTGAGTGCCTGATTATCGGTGTTGCACAAAACGAAGCTCACGTCATGTATGCCTTCGCGATACATGTGGTTTACGGCGTTGCCGCCGCCACCACCAACACCAATCACCTTGATGATGCTGTTTTCCTTTTCTGGCTCTCCAAAGTCCAGTATATGTGGAGTGTTTGCGTTATCTTGCATAATCGTATATTCTAAAATATGATTTTACAATATGTCTTCCTTTATTTATTCTTCCTCAGAGATGGTGTCCTTCACAAACTTCTTGAATCCTCTCATGAATTTGTGGACGAGACTGTTCTCTTTTCGGCGCTTAGCTTCTTCCTCGGCTTCTTTTTCCGCCAAGATTCTAGCTTCTTCCTCTTCTTGCTCTCTCTTTCGGCGGGCTTCCTCTTCAGCCTTGCGCTTTTCTTCGGCTGTCAAGACGACTCCCTTTCCTGTTGTCTCGTTAGGGTTGCGTGCAGCTTTATGCGTTTCTGCGCCCATTGCCTTGTTCTCGATGTTGTCGAAGAGACCATTGCCGATTTCGTTGCCTGCACAGTTCATATCGCCCTTTGCTAAAAGACCTAATACGGTATTCATCATTCCATCGTGGTTTGTAATCTTTGGGTCTTTTGAGTTGACGGTCTGCATTACAAACTTGGCGATGCGAACTTTGTCGATGTGTGTATGTGTCTTGAATACCTTGTCGATTTCAGGCATGTTGCTGCCACCACCTGTCAAGATGATGCCGCCCATCAACTTATCGGAGAATTCCACTGGTACCTGGAACCATGCATTTTCTACGATTTCTTCTACACGTGCTTCAACAATCTCGATGAATTTCTTGCTTTCTACTGTTCTGTCTTTGTCAACAGTATAGCTCAAGGTTGGATCGATGTTGCTGATGTCGGTATAAGCCTTGGCGTATCTCAGCTTCATTCTTTCAGCGTCGGCTTCCTCTATTTGCAGACACGTTAAATCCTTTGTTACATTATTGCCTCCCAAAGGTATGACAGACAAGTGACGCAAGATACCCTTGTAATAGACGGATACAGTCGTGGTGTCGGCTCCCAGGTCAACGAGCATACAACCCGCACGTTTCTCAGAATCGCTCAGAACGCTGTCTGCCATTGCCAAAGGTGCGAGATACATCTCTGCTATAGGGATGTTGGCGTTCTCAAAGCAGGTGTTGATGTTGTTGTAGAAGTTCTTACGCCAAAGTATGTTGAGGAAGATTCCCTCCAAATGGTTGCACTGTATGCCTACAGGGTCTATTTGGTACTGGTTGTCAACCTTGTATTCCTGTGTGGCCGCATCCAAGATCTCTTGGTCTGGGTAAGTCATGTTGCGATTGATGTCCATAAGCTCATTGATCATGTCTTGCGAAATGATCGATGTGCCCGGTAAATCTTTTACGATGACGTTCTTGATGCTTCTGATAGATCTGCCTCCTACACCCACATAAACCTGGGTGATGTCTTGCTTGAGAATGTTCTTCAGCTTCTTGATGATGCTAACTAGGCATTGGCAAGTCTTGTCAATGTTGTAGATAACACCTTTTCTGATGCATGAAGACGAATTCTCCTCGACGGTAGCAAGTACGGTGATGCTACCGTCTAAATTCTTCTGACCTGCTATACCTGTCATCTTAGATGAGCCAAGCTCGATAGCTACAATAAATTCCTTTGGCATAGTCCTTATATATTATCTTTTTCTGTTTCTATTTTATATTAGCTGTTATGATGCTTTGTGCAAATAATCTGGTTGTCAAACTCAATGTTGATGTATGAGTATTTATTCCAGCCAGCTTGCGAGAGTCCGTATTTGTAGAATTTTTCCAGTCGGTCCATCTTCTTGTTGATGAATTCTTCTACATCCTTTTCTCTTTTGCTGATGATATTGCTCTCAGGCAGGTTACCTATATATATAATGTGGTTTCCCACCCTGGGCACTAACTCGATGCCCCTGTTGGGCAGTACGTTGATCTGCTCTATCTGGTTTCTCCAAAGATTGTTCGTCATCAGAGTCTTGCTTACCAGTGATATATACTTTTGGGCATACCATCTGTTGATGTTGCCCGTGGCGATGATGATGTCGCTCGTATAGTTGGTGTTGGGCATGATCTGATAATGATCATCTATATAGTAGTCCTCGTTGTTGATGCTCTTGATTCTAACAATTGGCATGCGCTGTGTGAGATAGATATCTACCAGTCCATCTTGGGTCTTATAGCACTCTGCGGTTTTCACAAAGGGACTGGTCTTCAGGCTCTCCTCTATCTTTCTGGCGTTCACTTCGTTGAGTGGCCTTTCCAAGGGATAGAGTTTCCGCAGCTCCAGTCTCTTCTTGATTTCCTTGGCGTTCAGAAAGCCATTGGTCATTTCATCTTCTATGTTGATGTTCACCTTGGTGCATACAAGATTCTTTTCATCAGGCTTGTTAAACTTGGTGAAAGCGAATCCCAGGTATGTGGCTATTGCGACATCTAGGGTGATGATGATGGTTTTCTGCCAATTGATATGCATTTTTGTTGTTTCTTGTTTTGCAAGTTCCCTTTGTCGAAGGGTTTATTTTGCTTCTAGAATCTTTGTGATTTCAGGGACGTAGTTGTCCAAGTCGCCTGCTCCCAGTACGATGAGTACATCGAAGTCTCTGCTTTTCACCAAGTTGAGTACGTCTTCCTTGTGAATCATGCTCTTTTCCACGCCTGGTTTCAGGTTGTCGTAGATGAGCTTGGATGTTACGCCTGGGATTGGCTTTTCACGAGCAGGATAGATGTCACAGAGAATGACTTCGTCAAGAAGACTCAGGCTGTTGGCAAAGTCTTTGTAGAAGTCACGAGTGCGTGTGTAGAGGTGTGGCTGGAAGATGGCTGTGATTTTGCGATCTTTATAAAGCTCACGGATGCTCTTGGCGCTTTGGTATATCTCCTTAGGATGGTGTGCGTAGTCTGAGAGGAACACGTGCTTGTCGTTTTTAATCTTGAAGTCGAAGCGGCGTTCTACACCTTCGTACGTCTTCATACCCTTGCGCAGTTCATCGGCTGTGCAGCCGTTCAACTGTGCCATTGCCATGGCTGCCACACCGTTCTCGATGTTGATTGGCACAGGCTGACCGAGTTCTACGCCTGTTACGTTTTCGATTGGTGAGATGAAGTCGAATGTAATCTCGCCATTGTCTATCTTGATGTTTTCGGCATGGAAGTCCCCTTCGTTGAGGCTGTATTCATATACCTTGACTCCATCCTGCACGTGCTGCTTCATTTCCAAATCCTTGTGGATGATGAGTGCACCGCCTGGCTGGATGAGTTCCGTGTAATGACGGAAGCTTTCGAGATATGCCTCTTTGGTGCCATAAATGTCGAGATGATCAGGGTCTGTGGCTGTGATGACGCTCATCCAAGGGCGCAACCAGTGGAAGCTACGGTCGAATTCATCAGCCTCGATTACCACATAGTCGCTCTTGTCGGAGAGGATATAGTTGGTGCCATAGTTCTTGGAGATTCCGCCGAGGAATGCATTACAGTCGATGTGACTCTGGTGCATAATATGGGCGCACATGGTAGATGTGGTAGTCTTGCCATGGGTGCCGGCGACACACAGCCCCTTGTGGGTACGGGTCAAGGTTCCCAGTACCTGGGCACGTTTCTCGATGGTGAATCCGTTTTCGTGGAAATACACCAGTTCTTTGTGCTCGGCAGGGATGGCGGGAGTATAGACTACCAATGTTGTTTTGGCATCCTTGCAAGCCTCTGGGATGAGATCTACATTCTCCTCGTAGTGGATGAGCATTCCCTCTTTCTCCAAGTCGTGGGTGAGATTGGAAGGGGTCTTGTCATATCCTGCTACTACCAACTTCTTGTTGAGGAAGTATCTTGCGATGGCGCTCATTCCGATACCGCCAGCTCCAACGAAATAAACTGCTTTAATATCTTTGATTTCCATTATTTTGTTGCTAATTTTATTACTTCGTCGGCGATGACGTCGGCAGAGTTCTTTAATCCTAATTTCTTGATGTTTTCACTGAGTGATGCTAGCTTAGCCTCGTCTTTTACGGTTTCGATGGCTTTCTTCAGCAAGACCTGTGGTGCTTCCACGTCCTTTACGTAAATGGCTGCGTCCTTGTTGACCAATGCCATGGCATTCTTGGTCTGATGGTCTTCTGCCACGTTAGGGCTAGGAACAAGTATGACAGGCTTACCGATGAGGCAGAACTCGCTGATGCTGCTGGCACCGGCACGGCTGATGACGAGGTCGGCTGCCTTGTATGCAGCGCCCATATCGCTGATGAAGTCTGTAACCTTGAGCATTGGCAATTCTGCTTCCTTTCCTTTCAACTGCTCCATGATGGCGGCGTTGTAATATTTACCTGTTTGCCAGATAAACTGCACGCCACTTTCCTTCACCAGGTCGAGGTGCTGTAGAATACTCTCGTTGATGGTTCTTGCGCCGAGGCTACCGCCTACGAGCAAGATGGTCTTTTTGTCTGGGTCCAGTCCGAATTGCTTGCGTGCTTCTTCCTTGGTGATGGTTGTCTCCAGTACATTCTGTCGTACTGGGTTTCCCGTCATGATAATCTTGTCGGCAGGGAAGAATCTCTCCATTCCTTCGTAAGCCACGCATATCTTTTCTGCCTTCTTCGCCAAGAGCTTGTTGGTTACACCTGCGTATGAGTTTTGCTCCTGGATGAGGCAAGGTATTCCTTTGCTTGCGCAAACGTTGAGTGTAGGGCCGCTGGCATATCCGCCCACGCCTACCGCAGCCATTGGCTTGAACTTCTTGATGATGTTCTTTGCCATGTGCTGGCTTTTCCATATCTTGAAGAGCACGGCGATGTTCTTGAGCAGGTGCTTTCTGTCGAATCCGCAGATAGGCAATCCTTTGATTTCATAGCCAGCGGCTGGTACTCGCTGCATTTCCATTCTGCCGAGTGCTCCTACAAACAAAATCTTGGCATCAGGGCGCTTTGCCTTGATGGCGTTTGCGATAGAAACGGCTGGGAAAATATGACCTCCTGTGCCGCCTCCACTTATGATGATTCTTAATTCATTATTCATATCCATTCTTGTTTATGACCCAAGGGTCAACAATTCCAACGCAAAGGTAAGCAAAAAAATCCATTTAATGGCAATTTTTACCTAATTTTAGATAGTCTTTTTTTATGCAACTGCAAATTTGTCAAGATTTGCTTCATTTTGAGGCATTTCTTTCTTCTTTGCAGTCCTGCTGATGCTTAAAATGACTCCCAAATAGAGACAGTTGATGATGGTGGAGGTTCCACCTCTACTGATGAGCGGTAGTGGTTGTCCTGTAACTGGTGCCAACCCTACGGCAACAGCCATGTTAAACAGGGCTTGTACTACCAGCATGATGGCAAGTCCCATACATAGGAAAGCTGGGAAAGTATTCTCGCATCTGTTGGCTATCCTGCCAGCTCTGAAGAGCAAGATGATGTACAAAAATGCCACGAACACGGCTCCCCATATACCCATTTCCTCTATGATGATGGCATAGATGAAGTCGGAGAATGCTTGCGAGAGGAAGTCTCGTTCCACGGAGTTGCCTGGTCCTTTTCCTACGATGTTGGATGAGGCTATGGCGATGTTGGCATGCGCCACTTGGGCGTCTTTGTCCAGGTCCACGTCTTCTGGGGCTACCGACTTGGAGTCCAAGAACTTGTCAATGCGGGCCTTCCATGTGTCGGCACGGTGGAACATTTTTTGGGCCATGCCTGGCTCATCTTTGTCCTGTTCGATATTTTCGGTCAGCGTATTTTCGGGTTTGGCGTTCGTATCTCCTTTGTCTTCTCCCACAATCATGACGGCTGCGAAGATGACGCAGACAAAGATGATTACACTACCAACAAGCTTCCCTAGTTGCTTCATGGGCACTCTTCCGATGATCATCATGCATAAGATGGTGACACAGAGAAGCATGGCGGTGGACAGGTTCTCCAGTCCGATGAGAAACACGAAGGGGCTACAAGCAGTTAGCACATACTTGTAGGCTCTTCGGTCGGCACCATTCGATGTTTGCATGGCACTGAGAATTTGGGCCACTACCAGGACTACTGCTCCTTTGGCTATCTCGGATGGCTGGAACTGGATACCTACGAAGTTTACCCAACGAGAGGCTCCGTTGGTAGATTGTCCTGCCACCAATACCCATATCAGCATGATAAGGGATGGAATGATGATAAAAGGTGTGGTAATCTTGAAATACTTGCACTTAACCTTGAGCATACATATCATGGTGCCTAAGCCCATTAACAGCAGACCTACGTGGCGGATGACCGGAGCCATGTAGTTTCCGCTTTGGTATGACAGAGAGCTGGAGGCAGAATACACCTCCACGATGCTGATCATACAGAGAAAGAAGAAAACCATCCAGATTACCTTGTCTCCCTTGAATATGTTGCCTATGGTCTTATTGTTCATTTTCCTAAGTTTGTTCTTTCTGTTATGATGAGAAGTGGAGGAGTAGAGGGATTTTCCCCCTGCTCCTTCGCTTTTTTATCTGATTATTCTCCGATGGCTCTAGCCAATGCCTTGAACTGCTCGCCTCGGTCTTCCAT
>ERZ808242.705-NODE-705-length-22665-cov-4.423574_pt1 | contig 22665 bp, 20 predicted proteins | sample MGYA00521244_ERZ808242 | MGnify/ENA primary metagenome ERZ808242 (study PRJEB31516, sample SAMN03275573) | gut metagenome | biome: mammalia-associated habitat; material: feces | host: Papio cynocephalus | place: Kenya | collected 2012-07-27 ... | reverse complement strand
GGCGGTGCTATGGTTTTTTTATGTGTTCAACTTGATTTTACAATTAACAAAAAAAAGTTGTCGTTAAGAAAAATATCGTCCGTCAGCAACACGGTATCTTGGGATATGTCTTAGTTTTTCAGTAGAGAAATATGGGAGGAATCGAATTTCCTTTTGCAAATTTTCTACGTAGTTGATTCTATGTATTACTATAAATAGTATATGACATATCCCGCTTATGGTAATGTATAGAAAAGCCGCAAACGAGAAAGGAAAATTTGCCCATGATTAGTTTAACTTGTCCCAATTGCTCAGCAGATCTGGAATTGCCGGATGATAAAGATGTAGCCTTTTGCATGTATTGCGGCAAGAAAATTTTAATTGGTGAGCGTGTAAAAGTTAGCGGTACTGTAGCTTTAGACGACAGCAATTCAGCTAGGCGCCGGGCCGAAAATTTTTTAGCTTTAGCGGAAAAATATGCTAGAGAAGATGATAAGGAAAAGTATCAACATTATTTGCAAAGAGCTCTAGAAGAAGATATTGGCATAGAAGATAAGGTGGAAGAACTGAGGGCTCGAGTAAGTAGAAGTTGGGCTGAAAAGTTTTTTGCTCTAGCCCAAAAATATGGCAGAGAAGGCAATTTCAAAAAATATAAGGAGTACTTAAGAAAAACTCTGGAAGAAGATAATAGCTTTAAACCTAAAGTTGAACAATTGAAAGAGAGTGTAAAGAGTACTGCTCAAAAACTTTTTAGTTCTGTAGATAGGAATGTAATAGAGGGTAAATATTCAGAGATTGTAAAAAATATGCATTGGGCTCTAAATACCGAGCCTTGTGTTAATGTAAGGATAGAAGAATATAAAGAGGGAGCTTTGTCTTATTTGTATCCAGATCTTCACCTCAAAGAACAAACATTAACTGATCTAGATAATAAATATGGCAATATGAGAGGGTGTGGCTGTGCTATAGGACTTTTTATACCATTCTTCTTATTGTTGGCATTCCGTAACAACCAAGACTTAGCTGGTAATCTTTTTATATTCAGTGGTTTTGTGGCTGCTGTGCTTTCGATAACTTTTGCAGTCACGGTAACGGGAAAAAAAGGCACAGAAAAAAGCAGACTTGAGTCTCAAATTAAGGAAATAAACCAGGCGATCGATGAATTGCAAAAGTAGGGGCAGCATTACCTTGGCTTGCGTATATTGTTTTGCCTAATGATAACGTGATCTAATGGATGATAATTTTGTTAATGGTGCCGGATTCGTCTACTGACGCCAAAAATGAATTGTCGTCTGAATTATTAGCTGCAGACTGATTTTCTGCGCCGTTGTTGTTCGGCCAAGCTTGTGTTTGACCGAGCGAGTCATTTCCCTTAAGACCAAATTTAGCTGCCAATTTTTGGCACAAATGCCTAGCTGCACCAGCCACGGTAGTACGCTCGGTAAGTTCTTCCCAATCTTCCGTTATTTTCATAGATATAAGTCCTTTTCGATTCTTTCGCATCGTGTGCGCTCAATGTCTCTCTGAGTATACTTCTTTTTTGACGGAAAAGGATCGCTTTTAGATGCTTTGAAAACATTTGGCAAAATTATTAGGGGAGAAAAGCAACGGTGTGGCATAATCCCAACGGCTTGCTTAAGCGGGCCTTCGATATTTTCGCTTCTTTAGCGGCTGTTATTATACTTAGTCCTATTTTGCTAGCTTGTGCTGTAGCTGTTTTTATTGACGACGGTTGGCCTATTTTTTATGTGCAAGAGCGTGTGGGAAAACGCGGCCGCAAGTTTCCCTTTTTTAAGTTTCGCACTATGATTCGCAACGCTGAACACTTAGGCAGCGGCTATGAAATTTCCCAAAATGATTCGCGCATAACTAAAACTGGAGCTTTTTTGCGTCGCTGGTCTTTAGATGAATTGCCTCAGCTTTTTAATGTCTTGCGTGGCGAAATGAGCTTAGTGGGGCCGCGTCCTACATTAGCTTATCAAGTAGAAACTTACAACGAACACCAGCGACGCCGTTTAGAAGTATTGCCCGGCTTAACTGGCTTGGCTCAAGTAAGCGGCCGCAACAGTATTACTTGGCCTGAGCGCATCGAATTGGATATATATTATATAGATAATTATTCGTTTTGGTTGGATATGCAAATTATTGGGCGTACTGTGGGCGTTTTGTGCAAAGGCGACGATGTCTACGGCTATGGCTGGTTGCCTAAAGCCGAACAGATCTTAGCTAAATCAAAAGCTGAAGCCGAGCAAGATTCAGGCAAAGCTTAAGCAGTTTTACTTTTTGTTCGATCGGAGTATATTAGGAAACTAAGAAAATAGACAGAGCGAGGTTGCTTACTATGGAAAAACGTACACCTGCTATTTTAGGCGGTCAAAAAGCTTTCGATCCTGGCATTCCTTTTACTGCGCCCACTACGCCAGCTTGGGAAGAAGTAGCTCCTTCTTTAGAAAAAATGTACCGCAGCGGCTGGCTGACCAAAGGCCCTTATTTGCGCTTATTTGAAGAAAAAATGGCCAAATTATTGGACGTAAAATATGCTATAGGCGTTTCTTCTTGCACTAGCGGTCTTATTTTAGGCTTACAAGCTTTGCAACTTGATAAAGATAAAGGCGAAATTATCGTCCCTTCGTTTTCCTTTATGGCCACTTTCCACTCTATATGGTGGAATGGCTTTAAACCTGTCTTTGTAGATTGCGAGCCCGACACTTTCACTGTTGACGTCGATCAAATGCGTCGCGCCATTACTCCCAATACTGTAGCTTTGGCGGCAGTCAGCGTTTTTGGCAATCCTTTAGATTTTGCCGCTGTGGAGCGTTTGGGCAAAGAGTACGATTTACCTGTCTTTTATGATTCTGCTCACGGTTTAGGCACTATCTACGAAGGCAAACCCTTAGGCGGCCACGGTAGCTTTGAATCTTTCTCTCTGTCTCCCACTAAATTACTTACTGGTGGCGAGGGTGGTTTAGTTACCACTAATAGTGAAAAGATCGCCAAGCATATTATCGCCGGTCGCGACTATGGCAACCCTGGCAGCTACGAATGTCCTTACGTAGGCTTAAATGCTCGTATGGCTGAAGCTAACGCCATTATCGCTGCTAAAGGCGCCGACTATTTAGAGAGTTACGCTCAATATCGCAATAAGGTTGCTCAAGCTTATAAAGAGGGCTTAAGTGATTTGCCTGGTCTTACTTTCCAAACTATTCGCGCTCATTCTCGTTCTTCTTATAAAGATTTTGCGGTTATTGTAGGGCCAGAATTCGGTATCAGCCGTGACACCTTAAGCAAAGCTTTGACTATGGAAGGTGTGCCTAACCGCGCTTACTTTAATCCTGCTGGCCATAAGCTTTCCTGTTATGCTCAGAGCCAAGTGCACTTGCCTGTAACTGAAAAAGTGAGCGATAGCATTGTTTGCTTGCCTATTTCTTCTCATATGGATTTGGAATTGGTAAGTAAAATTTGTGAAGTTATTCATGAACTTTACGAAGTGCGCGAGCAATTGTCTTAAGGAGGCCTAAGTTTGAATTTCCGCCACAAATTGGCTTTGGCGCTGCTGGACATAGTGCTAGTCTTTTTAGGTTTGGTTTTGGCCTTGGGGCTGCGCCTAGATTTCGATTTAGGCGCTATGGAGCGCTTTTTGCAACTAAGCAACCTTTTGCTTTATGTGGGCGTGTCCATGTTGGCTGTGGTTAACTTTTCTCTTTTTGGCCTTTATGATAAAGTTTGGCGCTATGCAGGCATTCACGAGCTATTGTCTGCCTTTTATGCTGTAGCTCTAACCGCTTCAGTGTGGGAAGTTTTTGTCTTATTGGCTGGTGGAGCGGTTTTTCCACGTACTTGCACGGCTACAGCCGCTTTGCTATGGCTGGCTTGTTGTGGCGGAGTGCGCTTTGGGCTGCGCCTTGTCAGCGTGAAAAAAAATGGCGACTTCGCTTTAGCTAGGCGAGCTTTGGTTGTAGGAGCCGATGACAGCGGGGAAGTGGTATTACGCGAATTAGAGCGTGAAAACTCCGGTTTTAAATGCGTAGGCTTAATTGACAACGATCCAGCCAAGCGTAGCTTGCGCATTCATGGCATTCCTGTTCTGGGACAAGTGGTGGATATTGCAGAAATTGCTCAGCAACTTGATGTAAGTTTTGTGATTATGGCTGGTATGCAACCTTCTTTGGTGCGTTCCGTAGTTCAGACTTGTGCTAAAGTTCCAGAAGTAAAGTTACGCGTTATTCCTAGCGTCTCTGAGCTTTTAGATGAACACGTAAAAGTTAGCAATTTGCGAGAAGTACAAATTGAGGATTTATTGGATCGCGATCCGATAGAAGGCGATTTGGAAGCGGTTAAGGGCTATATTCAAGGTAAGTGTGTGCTAGTGACTGGTGCTGGCGGATCTATCGGTTCGGAAATTTGTCGCCAGGTTGTTAAGTTAGGGGCTTCCCGGCTTATCCTTATGGGACGTGGTGAAAATAGCATTCATGAAATTGGCATAGAATTGCGCAATGCTCCTATAGTGCGATTTATTGGCAATTTGCGCGACAAAGCTCGCATGACCAAATTGTTTGAGCAATACCACCCTCAGGTGGTCTTTCATACGGCTGCTCACAAGCATGTGCCTTTAATGGAGCTCTGCCCTGCTGAAGCGGTGGCCAACAACGTGTTTGGTACGCAGCTTTTGCTTGATTTGGCCCAGCAATACAAAGTAGAGAAGCTTATTTCTATTTCTACCGATAAAGCCGTCAATCCAACTTCAGTTATGGGTGCCACCAAACGTATGGCTGAGCTTATTTTGGCTTCACGACGCATCCCTGGATTTGCGGCAGTGCGCTTTGGTAATGTGCTTGGCTCCCGCGGCAGTGTTATTCCTACATTCAAAAAGCAAATTGCCAAAGGCGGCCCAGTTACCGTTACTGACGAGAATATGACTCGTTTCTTTATGACTATCCCTGAAGCGGTCGGCTTAGTTTTGCGCGCTGGTGCTTTAGCTCAAGGTGGAGAAATTTACGTTTTAGATATGGGCAAGCCCATGAAAATTATCGATTTGGCTCGCAACCTAATTCGCCTTTCTGGCTTTGAGCCAGATGTAGATATTCCCATTAAAATTGTCGGTTTACGCCCCGGCGAGAAGCTTTATGAAGAGCTAACTAATACTGGCGAAGAAACGGAGCCGACCGCTATGCCCAAAATTACCAAAGTAACCACCGAAGCGCCTCCTGCAGGCTGGCCCGGAGCCAAGCTGGAAGAGTTGCGCCAGGCAGTTTTGCTCGCTGACGATGAAGCAGCTTTACGCTTGTTAGCAGAATTGGTGCCTCATTTTACCAGCGATCAATTAAAGTGAAATTTACAATTTGCTCTTAAGAGACGTTAGTTTTAAGTGCAGTACCTTCGAGTGAGTCGGCTTTAGTTTTTTTATCTTCTTCCCATACTAAGGGAATTTTGATAGTAAAAGCTGAGCCGACATTTTCTTTAGATATAAGCTCTAAACGAGCCTTTAATATATGTGAATAGTGGCGCACGAGAGCCAATCCCAAACCTGTACCGCCATAACTGCGGGAAATACTGTCATCTGCTTGAGTAAATTCTTCAAATATTTTGGAGAATTTTTCGGAAGTCATGCCTATGCCATTATCTTGGACGCTAAAAATTACGACTTTAGTGCCGGGCTTAAAGTTAGCTTCCACAACAGCGTAACCTGGACTATTAAGATAGTGGACAGGATAAAATTCTTCTTGAGCTTTTTGGCTGTCCCATACTTCAATAGAGAGCTTAATCAAACCGTTCTTGGTAAATTTTACGGCATTGCCCAACAAATTGATTAAAATTTGACGCAATTTAGCATGGTCAGTATTTAAGGTTATTTCTGAATTAGGGCAGTCCAACTTAAATTTATTGTTGTTGACTTGATAAAGTGAATTGGTGGAAGCTTTTAATTCCATAAGAAGTTCACTTAAGGGAAATTTTTCGACAAAGAGATTTACTTTGCCAGACTCCAATTTGGAAATATTCAAAATATCGTTGATATTAGAAAGTAAGTTTAAGCCAGCGATATGAATATTTCGCAAATCTTGGACAGCGTCTTTATCTTGACGATCTTCGGCGTCTTCAATAAGCATTTCGCTATAGCCAATAATGGCATTTAAGGGAGTACGCAACTCGTGGCTCATGTTGGCCAGAAAATTGCTCTTAATGCGATTGGCTTCCATAGCTTCGTCGCGAGCTTTCTTTAGAGCGGCCATAGCTTTTTCTATACGGCTAGCCATAGAATCAAAAGCTAAAGCCAATTGGCCTATTTCATCGCGTCTAGTAATGTGACAACGAGTACTGTGATCGCCACCAGCAATTTGATTGGCTGCTTTACCTAATTCCACGATAGGTTTTATTAAACTATCGGCAGTGAAAAATGCCAAAATCATAAACACAGCCCCTATGGAGATAGTAATTATGATAGAAAAAAGTATCGAACTATGCAGCGAACTTAAAAGCTCTTGCTCAGTTTTTTCGGCCAATACAAACCAATTAATCCGCTCACAGGCACTCCAAGCGCCGATAACTTTTTGACCGAAAATATTATTATATTCTCCATCTATAGCATTACTGGAGTTTAATTCCGGATGGAAATTTGTCTCCGATCCGTTTTTTTGTTCATAGTAATTTAAGTATTCTCTCAGGGGCAGAGTAGGAGTCCCTTCTTTGGTGCGGAGGAAAAAAGTATGTATTGAGGATTTGGAAGTAGTGGCACTGGCAAGTTCGTTAGCTTCTAAAGAATGCAAAGCTTTTTTATCGATATTTCTAGGCATAGCCACAATTTGGCCGTGATTGTCAACTACATAAAAATTCTCGTGAGCGGAAAGAGAATTCATAGTGGTAGGTTTGACGCGAAAACTCAAGATAGCTATGGGAGTACGTTTTTCAAAAGTCGGTTTGTAGGAATTTTCATCATAATAATCAGCCGGTTCTTTATACACAACGACAGACATGTAACTAGCAGTTTGGCGATCTGTAATAGTCTTATCTGGATTGATATCCTGGTTGGGAATTTCTGTGTCTATAATTGAACGCTGAGAAAGAACAACTTCACCTTTATTTAATTTAGTAATTATTTGAGGGTCATTTTTAATTTGCTCTGAAGGTAACCAGGGCATTCCTATATTATTTTGATCAGTACTCATATAAATAAATCCGCCTGGATAGGTAATATGAGTATGCTCATTTGAGTTTGTCTTAGGAAAAGACGAATAAGACATCAATTCATTATTGTAAGGAATCGCCGTACCCAAAGTTGACAAATATATCTCTGTAATTTCAGGCATCGATTTATTCATAATGTCGGCTTTTTCCGAGAATTTGCGCTGTAATTCAGCAATTTTTTTCTGATCGGAACCGGCTTGGGTGTAACTATTTATAAGATCCCTAAGAAAATCACTTTCGGCTACTATGCGCATAGTGGCTTTTTTTCGCAAAATCCAAGAGTCTATGTCTTGGCATATGTGTTTGGAAGAAGCCAGCAAATATTCTTTTTGAGAATCATAGATGCTTTCAACTTCACGATGGCAAAAATATGTTCCAGCTATAATTAAAGGAAGAAATATAGCTGCCAGAGTCATGAGCATTAAGCGGGCACGAAGAGACATATCGTTAAACATAATCTGGCTTTTTTGACTTTTAGATAGTGAACTCCTAGCTTTTTCCGATACTAGCGACGATTCTCTTTTTCTTTTTGGCAATTAAAAATAGGTATGTAAGATTGTAAACGCGAAAGTAGCAGCTATGGCAAATGAGACGATATTAGTTGTTGATGATGAACAATTTAACCGCGATATGCTTTCGCGCCGCTTAAAACGTGAAGGTTACGACACTTTTACTGCTTCTGGAGGACGTGAAGCTATTACTATAGTCAAAGCTTTAGGACGTATAGATATGGTCCTTCTGGATATAATGATGCCGGAAATGGACGGCTTTGCTACACTTAAAGAGTTACGCAATGAGTATTCTGACCAGGAATTGCCTATCATTATGCTGACAGCTATAGGAGATAGTGACAGTATAGTTAAGGCTTTAAATATGGGAGCCAGTGATTATGTTACTAAGCCTGTCAATTTGGAAGTGCTTAAAGCCAGAATGCAAAGTCGCTTTGCCAAAAAGAAAGCTACTCAAGGTGCTGACAATAGTGTAATTACTGTAGGGGCAGGTTCAAAGCTTGGTACTTACTTACTGAAAAGTGAAATAGGTAAGGGAGCCACTTCTACAGTCTATTTGGCCGAAGATACTCGATTAAATCGTCAAGTCGCCATTAAAGTATTGAAGCCGGAATTTTGTGAAGATGAAGAAAGTTTAGGCCGTTTTGTACAAGAGGCAAAAACTGTAGCTAGTATCGATCATCCCGGTGTAGTAGGTATATATGAAATAGCTCATAAGCCTTGCCATTATCTGGCCATAGAATACCTTCAAGGCATCAATATGGCTTCTTTTGTGGGCCTTGAGCCTGTAGATATAAAAACGGCCGTCGATTACGCTTGGCAAATTGCCGATATTCTTACGGCTGTCCATGAAAAAAATATTATCCATCGCGATTTAAAGCCGCAAAATTTAATCGTTGATGGAGAAGGACGCCTCCATTTAATGGATTTTGGCACCGCTAAACTTACTAATAAAGAGAGCAATTTAACTAAAGCCGGTACGGTTTTGGGCACCCCTCGCTATATGGCTCCCGAGCAATTGGAGCCAAAATTGGGTGAAATAGGCGAATATACCGATTTGTTCCCTCTGGGCCTGATTATTTACGAAATGATTTCTGGCCAGTCGGCTATTCAAGGAGACAGCTTTCATTCAATTTTTTACGAATTGCTTTTCCGCCAGCCAAGCAGCCTGAGTGCAATAAATCCTAATGTGCCTGCGGCTTTAGATCAATTGTGTTTACGTTTGCAAGCTACTAAGGCTGCCGATAGGCCACAAACTGCCGCTGAAGTTCGAGACGAATTGTATAACATTAAGCAAAAGCTGTCATAGCCATTTAGCTTGATATCTACTACGTAAAAGAGCTCTGCCTCACTTTTTTGTATAGTAAGGCAGCGCTCTTTTATTGTACTAGAGTAAAAATTTTATTGTTTATGCCAAGCTTCTATATCTGCAGCTGAACGATTACAAGGATTAGGCTTTATTTCAGGGTGCGGATCGGGATTGAGACCGTACATAAGGCGTCCTTCATGATCTTCGGGCAAATATTCAGTAATAGGCAAATTATTAGGAGCTACATAAAGTAGACAGTGGCAATATTTGTAAATTTGCATCTCGTCACAAGGACAAAGCCAGCGTCTGTGTTTAATTTCAGCCTTTTTATCAGCATAAAAATTGCAAGGACACAGAGGGCGGTTCAATTCCTCCAAGTTGCGGGCCAATCCCTTAAGTACAGCATCCTTTACTCCTGGAGCTGTGCTAAATTGCGTACCAGTTTTACGTCGATAATTTTCGGTATAATGGTTTAAACGTTCCATGATCTTGGGATCGGCCATTCTGAAAATGTCTCTACTTTCTTTTTTCGCTTTTAAGTTGCTTTTAAAGACAATCTACTCCATGACATTATCAGGCATAATCAGTATATCTTTGGCCGTAATAGAACCGTTCCAGTCGCGACCTCCGTTCACTCTAATAACATCGCCTTTCTCAATAACGCTGAAAATTTCGCTAACAGGTATACTTTCATCGCGCAGCCAACCATTTTGAGAGAAACGCTTGGTAACTTTGGTTTTTAAACGCAAATAAACCCAATTCTGAGTTACGGTAGGATTGGCGTCCAGCTTAGCAATGCCTATACGCTCTTTGTCTTGATTTAATTCGGTAATACGGTAAGTTCCGGAAGCTAGAATGAGTTGAGCTTGAGCCTGAGGAGCATGGACAAACAAAGCTGTGAGCAAAACAGCCAAAGTAGCTAAACACAAAGACATGGAGCGTTTCATGATATTTTCCTCTTGATTTTTCCTTATTTGAAATAAAACGTCTTAGCCTTTCGGCATAGCGTTATCCTATTCCTTAACTTTTGAAGATTTTTTTTCTGGATTAGTTTCTTATTGGGGAAACATTGGCATTTGTCTAGAATTGAAAGGCTAAGTCAAATGTTGCGCTTTTGAGGTTTTCTAGTGAATTTTTTAGACAAAGTGAAATATCGAGTTGAGACTATAGGGGAGATCTTTTACAAAAAAAGTTTGCGTAAAATTAATTCGCCAGGCAAATTGATTTTATTGTTTTGCTTGTGGGGAGGATTGCTAGGATTGTGCCTTGGTGGCCATAGGGTTGAAGCTCAAGAATTTCCTCAATTGCAAACAGAACAAAACAATCTTCCTGGTGGTAGTATTCGTATCGTAAATTTGAGCTCTGGTGTCAAAGCTTTAATTCAGCGCACCCCAAATTCGGAGGCTGCAGGAGTTAGTTTATCAGTAAAAGCTGGCTCTAAGCTAGACACAAAAGGATCTTGGGGAAGAGCTCACTTTTTGGAGCATTTATTATTTCGCAGAACTAGCGCTTTTTCTGGTGGTAAGCTGACCGTATCTTTAGAAAATGTTGGCGCCGACAGAGGGGCCAACACTACCGAAAGTTGCCTAAATTTTTGGGAAGTAGTTCCGCAAAGCGCTTTGGATTTAACTTTGCAAATAGAGGCTGACCGTTTGAGTGGAGTAGTTTTCACTCAAAATGAATTGGAAATGGAGCGCAAGCTTCTCCTAGGCGAGTTGAGCAAACTTAGATCCAACCCTTGGCGTCTAGTGCAGCAATACTTATTTAGCAATTTATACCCTCATTTGGCCGAGGGAGAACTCATTCCCGATGGAGACGCTGAAGATATAAAGAATATCACGGCTAAAGAATTGGTCGATTTCTATAAGCATAGTTTTGTACCAGGTAGAGCTTGGATATACTTAATTACTTCCGAACCTTTTAATCTAGCTGCAGCCAGATTAGAACGCCATTTTGGACAAAATTTGCTGAAAAAAAGAAAAGTTTGGGAAAAACAAAGTGAGGCCGTTTATCAAAAACAAAAAGAGCTTCCCAAGGCCAAGGGCTTCCAAGCTGCTTCTTCCAAGAAGCTGCTTTCTTTTGCTAAAGTCAAAGCCTGTACAGATAAAAGTGGTCAAGGATTGGCCGTATTAGCCTGGCCTGCTCCCAAGCTAAATTCGACTGACTATGCCAATTGGCTGGTATTAAATATCCTTTGGGCAGACAGCTCCGAAGCTTATTTGCAAAAAGTTTTGCGCGATCATGGTTTAGCTTCTCAAGTAAAAATCAATTACGATGTAGATTTTGGCGACTCTCTGTATGTAGTAGGAGCTCATTGCACTCCGGAAGTAGATCCGCAGGAAGTAGCACGCTTATTGGAAGCAGCTGTGGTGGCTCCAGTAGATGAGAGTTTTGTGGCAAAACGTTTGGGAGCGGCCAAGGGTAGAGCAACAGCTCATTTTTATCAATTGTGGCAAAATTATCGAGATCGGCTCTCTCTTTTTCAGGCGTTGGGTGCAGATAAAGAAAATGGGACTATTGCTTCAATTCCTGAAGCTATCTCTCAGGTTAAGGCTGAAAATGTCTGCTCACTTTGGCGAAGATTGGCTTTGAAAAAGCCCCAAAAGTTTATTTCGGAACGAGCCGATTTCTGGAGAAATTTAGAAGCTTCTCCGGGACCGCGTACTGTTTTTGCTGAAGCTGAAAATTCACCGAGCGATTCAAATAGCCAAAACGACAATAGTCAGATCGATATCAATAAAAAACGCCATAACGGTGTCGATTCTGCTGTGAAATGCTTCAAGTCTGCAAACGGAATTAGCTGGCAAGTTTGGACAGACAACGCATTGCCTATTGTGGTTACACGTGGTTTTCTGCCTTTTCCGTTAGATAGTCGGTTTGAAGTTAGTCGGGCTGCTGCCGGAATGTTAGGTCGTCACCTTATAAAAGAAGGTGATAGCTTCGTTCCTCTTGCCGAAGTGGCCGAGCGCGAAGGCATGTCTTTAAGTTTTCAGCAAGGTTATAATGGCGTGGTGATCAATGGCTGGTGCTTATATGAGCAATTGCCTCGTTTTTTGGAATTGCTTAATTCTATATTTGTAGAGCCAAAATTTGAACAGCTAGAAATAGATCGAGCTTTATCGAGATACAGGCGTGATGATAGTGGCTTTAAGTCTAGTGATTGGAATCAGGCGCTAAATATTTTTGCTTCGCAAATAAGTAGCACAGCTCCTAAAAAAAATGAGTCAGCCGATCACTTAGAGCTTAGCCAGGCCGAGCTTATGCAAAGTTTGCGCTCTTTAGTCAATCCAGCCCATCTATATTTGAGCTTATCTGGCTATATCCAAGTTGACGAATTGCAAAAAATGTGTCAACTTGGATCTTTTGCTCAGCCGTTGGATAGCTTTAGTGCGAAAAATACCCACAACACCAACCAGACTGTGGCCTCATCTTCTTCCGGAACTAAGAAAATATATGTAGAGGGAAGGCAACCCGGTGTACTTATTTTGGCTGGCAATATTGGCCCTAGCTCAAATAATCCTGATTATTTCGCTTATAAGGTAATTTTACAAATTCTGGGTGGCAATAGTAGTGCTCGTTTACCTTTAAGGATTGTTCATTTGGAAAAACTGGGCAATCGTGCTGTCACTTACGATTTGACAGCTGGCCTGGGGACTTCGGCCTGGCTGGCTACTTTACAAGTAAAAGAAGGCCAGGAAGGACGAGCAATAGCTATATTGCGTCAAGAATTACAGCGCTTGGCTTCTGCTCCCTCTCAAACAGAATTAAAAAGGGCCGTTTCTGCTTGCAAAGGTAAATTGCAAGTTGCTTGGAGTAGCCCAGCTGGAAAAGCTGAATGGTTGCGCTGGCATAAAGATAGAAGTGAGGCACTTCAAGAACCGGAAAATTGTTTGGCTGCTTACGATAAAGTCAGTTTATCTGACATAAAAAGAGTAGCCAAGAGATGGTTTAATGGACAGTCTTTAACCATTGTGTTTAGTCAGAAAAATTTGAAAAAGCAAAATTCAGCTAATTGATATAATTGCTATAGATAAAGTCAGGTGGGCGGCACTTTCGATAAAAAATAGCAAAATAAAAGCAGACTCACAACCAACCTTTTATAGGTTCTGCTGTGAGTCTGCTTTTATGCACTTGGCTTTTTTAGTCTATAGAGCAAAAAGTGAGCCTAAGCTTCGGCCTTCATTGATCTTAAGTTGTGGATCAAGAATTGCATAATACCGTCAGCCATAGGTAAAATTTTCTCTTCTAAAATGCGCACTAAAGCGTCGCGCATATTGTCTAAGCGATGTTCTTTGGCATAAGCGATAATGTTCTCATCGGAAAGCCATTCGGAAGTGGGAATATAGTATCCAACTTCAATAAAGAAGCGATCGCTCTTACCGGCGTCTTTGGAAGGGCGGACGATCAGGCACTGAATATCTTTTCCGTGAGGGCCGACACTCAAAATTTGCTTAACTTCTTTTTTCACGCGTTCTACCACATCGGCCTCGACGACTTTTTTATCAGTCACTTCGGTGGGCTCTTTGTCTTGGTCGATACTGGCATAAGGAGCGGAGAAGAGGAGGATATTGCCTTTTCCGTCTTCGGATACTTCCGTCTTTTCGAAAGCGAAAGTCTTGGAACTTTCTACGTCTAAAAATCTGAGGCCGCCTAATTTTGTAGGGCTGCCCTGGGCAACGTACTGGCGGAAAATTTGCGTTAAAATAACATTGATCTGATCGGCGACGCGGCTCAGGTTCAGGTTTGTTTGTGCTGACACTTTAGTCTACCTCTTGACTTACTTCTCACGAAAAAAAACTGAGGGATTTTGGCATATTGGCAAACTTATCCGACGCTATGCGATTTGGCCGAATAAATTCCCTCCGCAATGGATAATGCCCTATCTATATACATCCGTCGCCTATTCTGCAGCTTCATTCTTTGTCCTTCTCGGCTGTTTCCCATAATTTACGGCTCTCTACTTCATGTCTAACCTAGTTCTAGATTTGTCAGGCATAAAAAAGCCCTCGGCTCAATTTCTAAATTGCCAAGGGCTTAGTTCTCTTAGTTAAAGCCTAAGAAGCTAAACAGTTTTATACGCCTAAGATTTTATTTAAAGTTGCTTTAAGTTCAGCAGGATTGCGATCAATAGAAATGGCGGAGGTGTGCAAAGCTTTCATAGCTCCGTCGATATCTTTGAGACCGTTACCAGTAACTAGAGCAACAACTTTAGCATCAGCAGGAATTAAGTTGTTTTTGCGAGCTTTAATAAGGCCGGCAATAGGAGTAGCGCCAGCAGGTTCGGCAAAGACGCCAGCGTTGGCAGCTAAAACGGCCTGGCCTTGTTTAATTTCGTCATCTTCGACAACGATAAACTGGCCACCGGATTGATGTACACCGCGCAAGGCTAAGGAGGCTGCTCTGGGCATACCTACGCTAATAGAGTCGGCGTAAGTGTCGGCGTCGGGTTCGGCTACAACTTTGTCACCGTTGGCGAAAGCCTTAGCCAAAACTGAAGAGCCGCGAGCTTGTACACCTATAAGTTTAGGCAATTTGTCGATAAGTCCCATGCGCTTGAGATCTAAGAAGCCTTTACCTACACCGCCGATAATGCATCCATCGCCTACGGAAACGGCTACATAGTCGGGAGCTTGGTAACCGCAATTTTCCCATATCTCCAAAGCAGCAGTCTTTTTACCCTCTAAGAGGTAGGGGTTGAAACCGGTGTTGCGGTTGTACCAGCCGAAGTCTTTAGTCGCTTGTAAAGAGAGTTCGAAAGCGTCATCGTAAGTACCGCGTACGGATAAAACGGTAGCGCCGAACATGAGCAATTGGGCTACTTTAGCTTTGGGAGCTCTCTCAGGAACAAAAATAATGGTTTTTAATCCCATAGAAGCACACATGCCAGAAAGGGAAGAGGCAGCGTTGCCGGTAGAAGCGGCGGTAATAAGATCTAAGCCCATCTCTTTAGCAGAAGCGGCACAAACGGCACTAGCGCGGTCTTTTAAAGAGCCGGTGGGGTTTTGACCATCATCTTTGATGAAAAGATTTTCGTAGCCGAGCACTTTGCCTAAGCGTTTGGCATTGTAGAAGGGAGTTTGACCTACGCGCAGAGGAGGAAGATTTTCCGCACTATGCAGCGGCAATACGGGAGCCCAACGGGCTAAGCCGGGCAAATTGCAATTTTTAAGTTGATCAGGCTGAAGCTTTTGAGCAGCTTGCTCATAGTCGTATAAAACTTCTAAAATTCCGTCGTTACCGCAATCTTCGCAAGTATAACGGAAAGTGTCGGGGCTATAGCTGCGCTGACAGAGAGAACAGCGCAATTCTGTTACAGGAAAAGTGTTTGTCATAGTTGGCCATACTTCGAGTTTATGCGCTGTTCACCCTTGCAAAATAGTCGATAATGTTGTAATAATACCACTTTAACTTGTTTAATTGTGCAGGTAATATTTTTTTTAGCGAAAAAGTACACTCGGTTATGGTTATGGTTTTACGTTTTGTCAAAATAGCATTTTTATTGGCCGTAGGAACTTTGTGTCAAGTAAGTCCCGCTTGGTCATCTGAGCCTTCAGAAAACGATCTTACTTTGGTGAGCAGCGAGCAAACAGCACAAGCGCAAGCTTTTGCTGAGGCTAATAGTATGGACTCTACCTCTTCTATTCAGAGTGAAGTCCAAGCATATGCTATTGAGGATAGCAACGCTTCTGTAAGAGAAGCTTCCCCAACTGAGATTAAGTTGCCTGAAGCTAAAGGAAATCTTGATAGTCTAAACTCTTCTGACAAAACACCTTCAGAGCCGTCATCGAAGCCTTCCAAGGGACAGTGGAAAATAGGAGGTAAGATTGAACTGGAGTATTCTAACGACAAGCATCCAACCATTGTCAATAATGATACTAGTGGCAGTGACACACTTATGTATGAAACTGATAAGTTGTTGCCACAATGTGAACTTAATGCTCAATATTTGCAAGACGATTTTAAGTTCTATACCAAAGCTCGCTACCGCTTTGATAAGAAAAAGGTTGAGTTGCTTGACTTTTATGCCAATGTGCCCTTAGGTAAAGACCAAAAAGTTACCTTGGGCCGTTTTAAAACTCGCTTTGGTATAGAAAAATCGCAATCAAGTAGTAAGAGCCTGACATGTAACGTCAGCGCTGTTACCGACTCGTTGTATCTCGGTCGCGCTTGGGGGGCTAGCTTTGAATTTGCCAATAAAAATGGCGATCAGCTTATGTTTGGCATTATGAACGATCATAATGAGCATCGTTTTACTAGCGCTGATAATGATATTTTTGCGCGCGGTGTCAAACGTCTTTCTAAGCATTCAACTTTAGGAGCTTCAGTTTTGGTAGGACAGCATAGTCTCTCTGATTCTAGCTCTTTACCTATACAACGCTTTGGCATTGATTATCAGCTCAAAACTGACAATCTGCGTCTGGATTCAGAAGTTATTTATAGTAATGGATATAATGGCCTTAGCGAAGTCGAAAACAGGGCTTTAGGGGGGTATATCGGATCGGCTTATACAGTCAATAAAAACGTGGATTTAGTCGGTTTTATTGATTGGTACGATCCAAACTTAGATATGTGTAACCAAGAATTTTATGATAGCGATATAAATGCCTCTATTCGTTATGTACTTGGAGTTAATTACTATTTTAGCCGCAAAAAAGAAAGGCGCCTGATGCTTAATTATGAGTGGAAGATACCTACTGAAGGGCCGAAATTTGAGGGCGAAGGCTTTTATATGCGCTATAGCTTTGAGTTTTAGCTTTCATGCATTGGTAGCTGCGCTGTAACTGCATTGCTTGGGCATTAGATAGGTAAAAATGTAAGTTTTGACAAACGACACTGTCGCTATATATATCCTTGTATAACGTACAAAAAGGTGTGATCATTATGGAAAATAATGCTGAACAGATGAAACTTACGCAAATGTGCTCTTGTGCCGGCTGTGCCGCTAAAATTAAAGCTAAAGATTTGGAAAATTTACTGAAAAAAGTTAACTATCCTTTGGACAGCAGAGCTTTAGCTGGTCAGAGCAGTGGCGATGACGCCGTTGTGGTTAAGCTGAATGGACACCAAGCTCTGGTGCAAACTATCGATTTTTTTACTCCTGTAGTCGATGATCCGCTGCGCTTTGGCCGTATTGCAGCCGCCAACGCTCTTTCCGATGTTTATGCTATGGGTGGCGTCCCTTTTACAGCTATGAATGTGGCTTGTTTTCCCATGAAAACTATGGGAGTTGATATGCTTAGCCTTATTCTTAAGGGAGGCCTGGAAAAAGTATTGGAAGCCGGAGCCGTTATGGCTGGAGGCCACACCGTAGAAGATTCCGAGCCCAAATTCGGCTTAGCTGTGACAGGCTTAATCGATCCTGAGAAAATGGTGCGTAAAGATGGCGCTCGCCCTGGTGATATTCTGGTTTTAACTAAGCCCTTGGGAACTGGCGTTTTAAATACTGCTCACAAATTTAGAGATATTAGCCCAGACGAGCTTGAGTGGGTAATGCGCTCCATGGAAATGCTCAACAAAGAAGCTTCCCAGGCTATGGTAAAAGTGGGAGCTAAGGCTGGCACAGACATCACCGGATACGGATTACTGGGACATAGTTTGGAAATGGCCAAAGCTTCACACACGATTTTTGAGTTTGAGGCCGAAGCTGTTCCTTTGTTGCCTGGAGCTTTGGGGGCTTACATGAGAGGCAATGTGCCCGGAGGTTCGGCAGCCAATTTCAATTATGTTAAACCACATTTGCAAGTAATTGGCCAAGTAGCCGAACCTATGCTTGGCTTAATGGCTGATGCTCAAACTTCCGGTGGTCTTTTAATTGCAATAGCAGAGGAAAAAATGCCTGAACTTATGAAATTATTGCCAGAGTTCTTGGGAGCTCCGGCCGTAATTGGCCGAGTGAAAGCGAAAGAAGCCGATGATCCCGTCTTCTTACATGTAAAATAAGAGAATAAGAGACAACGGAGTTACCATGGCCAAGAGTGGTTTCAAGGGAAGAGAAAGAGTGTGGCAGAGCTATTCTAAGAAGCTTTGGTCACGTATAGTGAAGAATTGCAAGGCCGGACTTATAGAGGTCAGAGCCGACTTGCGCTGGTTTCACGAGCTTTTTGAAGCTGCTCCCTCTGTGCAAAAGGAAATATTTGGCAAGTCTTACCCTGAAATAAAACAAAAGCTGGCTCCTTATGCTCCTTTACGCATGGCTTTGTTAATCATTGCTTTAGTGATAGGAACTTATGGAGCTTACGAATTTGCACAAACTTTTTTTCGTGAAGACTTTGTGTGCTTGGGATTTGCAGCGGTTGCTTTTATTTTAGCTATTGTAGTTTTTACTAATCACGTAAAAGTCGCTTATGAAGATCCTAAAGACTTGCCCTTAATAGGCGTTTTTATTCTGTTTTTTGCTATTGCGGCATTTTTATTGCAACCTTCTAAAATTTTGATCGTTGGCGTATTCCTTTTTCTATGTTCGCTTTTGCTAGCTAATGTTGAATTATGGATATTGCGCAATTGTATAATTCGTCTTATCGGTGTCGATTACGAATTTTTTAAGCAAGTTTCCGGCCGTCCCAACGAAAGCAACGAGAGACCGCCTCTCTGTCTTTTGAAGTTCGTTGGTGAAGAACAGCAGCCTATCGCTTGGGATGAAAATGCTAATCCTGCTTTACCAGAATCTATTACTAGAGTAATGAATAGCATTATTCTGGGGCCGCGCTTCGACGTTTTTATGCCTAAGGGAACGGCTCAATTTTTAGTCTTTGTAGTTGCTGCTCTTATAGCTTTGCCCAACAAAGACTTGTCTTACCAAACGGCTGGCATGTGGATAGGCGGAGCGTCTTTTATAATGACACTCTTTTCTACCTATCTGTGCCCTTCGTCATATTATGCTGAATATCGCGAAGAGGTAGAGCGGGAAAAGAGGCGCACTTCTGAGGAACAGTCCGAAGTCTCTGTGCAACTTGCTTGGATCATTAAAAATACTATTTGGACTTCTATTTGCGTGGCTTTTTGGACTTATTTGCTTTATTGGATGCGTTTCCAAATGCCCACTATATTTTCCTAGAGACAAATATTATCTGGAAAAATCAGCACTTTGCCAATTTCGGCAAGGTGCTTTTTCTTTTCTCTCACTCCTTGCGTTCGTTGTGCTTCTTTGCTATAATAGCCGCCGTGCAGCTCTGTATGAGCGTTGCTTCCGGCTTGATTTTAGCCAGGAAGCTCTTCCTGCCCGTATGTCTGCTTCTTTGTAGAGAGCTTTGCGAAGTTTGAAGCTTTGGTAAAAGAAATGGAAGGCGTCTCCGCAGTAAGAATGGAAACGCCGCGTAATGCGGGCCTGAAAGGCCGAAGGAAGGAGGTTTGCGCTGTGCGCAAATACGAAATTACTTACATCCTCACTCCTGATTTCAGTGAGGAAACTGTCGCTGCCAAGGTTGAACAATATCAGAACCAGGTAGTAAATGAGGGCGGCCAGGTCGTCAACATTAACAATTGGGGCAAACGCCGTTTCGCTTATGAAGTAAATGGTAAAGCCGAAGGCTACTATGTGACCATGCGTTTCGACGCTGAGAGCGCTGTCGCCGATGAACTTCGTCGTGTTATGAAGAACAGTGACGAAGTATTGCGTTGCATGGTAGTAAGCGTCGCCTAGTATTTCAGATTAAGAAGGTTTAAGCCGCTCAATCGTTTTATAAAAAAAGTTTTAGGAGGGTAGTCCACAATGTCAGTGCTCAATAGAGTTGTCCTTATCGGTCGTCTCACCCGTGATCCGGAGAGCAAAACTACTGCTTCTGGTAAGCAGAGGACTACTTTTACCGTGGCTGTCGATCGTCGCAGTAAAAATGCAGAAAAGAGTGCCGATTTTATCCCTATCGTGACTTGGGACTATACGGCCAGCTTCTGCGCTAACTATCTGCGCAAAGGACGTCAAGTTGCCATAGAGGGAAGATTGCAAATTGACAGTCAGCAGCAGCCTGATGGTACCTACAGAACTTTTGTCAACGTAGTGGCTGATGATGTCCAGGCTCTGGGAAGTAAGTCTGATGTTCAGACCAGCGCCGTTGGTGGCTCCCAGTCTTATTCTCGCTCTGCTGCTCCTGATCCCATTGCTGATGATGCGGATGATGATTTTGACGGCGGAAGCGATATGGACAGTTCGATCCCCTTCTAATCGCTACTAATATATTCTTGCCCCGTATGGGTTCTATTTAAGTTCGGAGGTTCGCTATGGCTCGTGGAGAGCGTCGAGGCCGCAGGCCTCGCAGGAAGGTTTGCCATTTCTGCGCTAACAAAATTGAAGAAATCGATTACAAGGAAGTTGCTACTTTGCGTAAGTACACCAGCGAGCGCGGCAAGATTTTGCCCCGTCGCATTTCCGGCACTTGCGCCCGTCACCAGCGTATGGTCACTTCCGCTGTGAAGAGAGCTCGTTATATCGCTTTGTTGCCTTACACCGTATAGTCGATATTAGTGCTCATTGAGAAGCGGCCTCCCTTGTTATCTGTTTAAGGTAGTTGGGGAGGCCGCTTTTTTTAGTCCCGTGAAATAGGCGGGAAGTTTAGCTTAAAATTTATAAAAAACACATTGGAGGTTATCGCAATGCAAGTTATATTACTTAAAGATGTGCCTAAGGTTGGTAAAAAAGGTGAATTGCACAATGTATCCGACGGTTATGGCCGCAATTTCTTAGTGGCTCGCGGTTTCGCTGAAGTAGCCTCCGAAGGGCGTTTGCGTGCAGCCGAAAAAGAGAAAAAAGATCGCCAAGCTCAAGAAAAACGCGAACAAGAAGCTGCCCAGGCTCAGGCTGAACGCCTTCAGGCCAAGCCCTTGGTTATAAAAGCCAATTGTGGAGCTCAAGATAAGCTTTTCGGTTCCATTACTGCCCAAGATGTGGCTGAAGCTGTGGCCGCTCAATTTAACGAAACTATCGATAAGAAATCCGTTAAATTAGATGATCCTATTCGCAAATTGGGTGAGTTTACCGTAGCTATCAAGCTTCATCCCAAGGTAAAAGCCAATTTGAAAATTAAAGTAGAAAAAGCTTAAGAGGCGTAAGTAATAAAAGCGACAGCTTTTAAGGGGCCCGCTTCTGCGTTTGAAGCGGGCTTTTGCATTTAGGGAAGGGACTTTTTATGGGCTTAACTTCTGTGGAAGATCGCTTGCTTTTACCTCCTCACAACGAAGAGGCCGAACAAGCTTGTTTGGGTAGTTGTTTGATCGATCCGGAAGCTTTTGATAAAGTTTCGGAAATTTTGACTGGGCCGGAAGACTTTTACCAAAAAGCTTATCAAGAGATTTATGCCGCTATGGTCTATTTGGCCGAAAATACTGGCGTAATCGATTTGCTTACGGTTTGCAACTATTTGCGTGAGCATGGCAAGCTGGAACATTGCGGCGGTGTAGCCCGCTTAAATGATATTATTGATGCGGTAAGAAGCTCCGCCCATGTAAGTGCTTACGCAAAAATTGTGGCCGATAATGCTCTTTCCAGGCGTCTTTTAAGAGCTGGTGAAGCGATCAGCCGTTTGGCTGTCGACCAGGAAATTGAATTGCCTCAACGTGTCGATCAAGCTGAAGAAGTTATTTTTGGCGTAGGCAATTCGCGCTCTCGCGGTGAGCTTGAGCCCATAGCTGATGCTTTAAAAAACACCTTTGACGAAGCTTACCGCAGGTTTGAAGAAGGCAAAACCGTTTCTGGAGTAGCTACCGGATTTACTGAATTTGATGAGCTTACCAACGGATTACACCCTGCCAACCTTATTGTTGTCGGAGCTCGTCCCAGTATGGGTAAAACGGCTTTTGCCCTTTCTATTGCCGTCAATGTAGCTTTGGCTGAAAAACCCGGTAAAGTAGCTATTTTCTCTTTAGAAATGCCCCGCGAAGATCTTTGCCAACGTATGATGTGTTCGGTAGCTAAAGTTAATGCTCAAAGTTTGCGCAGTGGCAAACTAAATAGTAACGATTGGGGAGCTTTGGCTCAAGCTGTCGATCAACTTAGCAAAGCGCCTATATTTATTGATGACAGCGGCAGTGTAACTATTTTGGATATGAAAGCCAAATTGCGCCGTATGAAAAAACGCAGCGGCGTCGATTTAGTTATTATTGACTATTTGCAACTCATTAAAGGCAGCAGTACCAATAGAGGCAGCTCGGAAAGAATCTTTGAAATTTCCGAAATTTCCCGTCAGCTTAAAGGCTTGTCTAAAGAATTAAATGTACCTATTGTGGCTCTTTCTCAGCTTAGTCGTAATGTAGAAAGCCGTCAGGACAAAAGGCCTTTGCTTTCAGACTTGCGTGAATCTGGCGCCATTGAGCAAGACGCCGATCTTGTGGCTTTCTTGTATCGCGACGAATATTATAATAAACAAAGTACAGAGTTAAATATTGCTGAAATTATTATTGCTAAGCATCGCAACGGCCCTATTGGCAATTTGAAGTTGAAATTCCTCAAGCAATATGGCGGTTTTTATAATAAAGACGAGAATGTCTCTTCGGAAACTTACACTTCCTCTAATAGCGGCGGTAAGCAAACAGTATCTTTTGGCTCCAATAATGGCTTTACTATATCGGTGCCCAATCGCGCTTCTTCAAATCAAGGCCATAATAACAATAGCCAAAATGAAACTGATTCAGGTTTAGACTTATACCCTGGAGATGTTCCCATTTAACTTAGCTAACATAGTTCGCGAGCGCCGTTTGTAT
>ERZ808242.703-NODE-703-length-22787-cov-4.074520_pt1 | contig 22787 bp, 20 predicted proteins | sample MGYA00521244_ERZ808242 | MGnify/ENA primary metagenome ERZ808242 (study PRJEB31516, sample SAMN03275573) | gut metagenome | biome: mammalia-associated habitat; material: feces | host: Papio cynocephalus | place: Kenya | collected 2012-07-27 ... | reverse complement strand
CAGTTGATTTTCTCGCTGACTTATGCTACAACAGCCACGACAGAAGACAATAAAAAATAAATGCGAATTTTGTTTATGTGATTGCAATTGCACGAGGTGTTCTAACAGGGTTAAGTAAAGGTGCGTTTATCGATAAATTAGATGTTTATAATAATATTTGGTTGGAGAGAAAAGACGGTAATAAATGGTATTTTTCTGTAACAAATTTATTTAGTGACGATAGAATTATCGAATATAATACAAAAATGTGTACCGGTAGCGATGCTCAAAATTGGACTGGACTTGTTAACACTAATAGTTTTTGGCTTTACAGTGGCAAAACAACAATTGTATGTATAGAAGAAAACGGGTTTTCAACGCATGCTGCAATCAGTTTAAAAAACGACGATGTACGTAATGTCTTATATATTGATCAACTTAATGCAGACGGCACGATGAATGTGCAGTACAATACGCTTTACACTAATTTAAGACTTTCTATTGTTTCTAAACAAGGAAGTACTTGGAAAATAAGAATTTATAATCCGTCATCAAATGAGGTTACTGTATCTTATAACGAAAAAATGTGCAATAGTGGTGACGCTCAAAATTGGACTGGCTTAAATAATATTGTAAAAATAAAGATTAAAGCATATTCTTCGGAACCTGTTTCTATTAGCGAAAATTGGTGGGCAACAACAATTGCCGTGTCTTACGAGAAAGATGGGCATCGCGTGATTTCTTATGCCGATGGGCTTAACACTAACGGAAATATAAACGTCAAGTATAGACAAATTTAGTTAGTAACTTTTTATAAATCACAAAAAAGCGGCTTGCGTGGGGCGATAGCCTCACGCAAGCCGTCTTTTTTATATTGTGATTACTTCAAATTCTCTATTTCTTCGAGCCAGAGCGCGGAAGAGGCGTCGGAGGGCATGCGCCAGTCGCCGCGGGGGGAGAGGGTGACCGTGCCTATCTTGGGTCCGTCCGGTAAGCACGAACGCTTGAATTGTTGCGATATGAACCTGCGATAAAAGACTTTTAGCCATTTTAATATGACTTCGTTTGAGTATTCGCCGTTGAACGCGTACTTTGCTAAGCGGTAAATTTTGGCGGGAGAATAGCCGTGACGGAGCATATTGAAAAGGAAAAAGTCGTGCAGTTCGTAGGGTCCGACGATATCTTCGGTTTTCTGCGCGATATCGCCGTCTTTGTTCGTCGGCAAAAGTTCGGGAGAAACGGGCGTGTCCACTATGTCGGCAAGCACTTTTTTGAGCTTTTCTTTCGAGATAGACGAAACGTAAGAAACTACGTGGCGGACGAGCGTTTTTGGTATTCCGCAGTTAACCGCGTACATAGACATATGGTCGCCGTTGTACGTTGCCCAGCCGAGCGCGAGTTCGGACATATCGCCCGTTCCTACCACAAGCCCGTCGCATTGATTTGCCACGTCCATAAGTATCTGCGTGCGCTCTCTTGCTTGCGCGTTTTCGTAAGTTACGTCGTAAACGCCGTCTTTCTGCCCGATATCGGAAAAATGTTGTTTGACGGCAAGCGTGATATCAATCTTTTTGAGCGTTACGCCGAGTTCTTCGCAAAGTATTTCCGCGTTGGTTTTGGTCGTGTTGCTCGTGCCGAAGCCGGGCATCGTTATGCAGATTATGTCCTTGCGGCTTCTCTTCATCATATCGAACGCTCTCACCGTTGCAAGGAGCGCAAGGGTGGAATCAAGCCCGCCCGATATGCCGAGTACCGCCGTTTTTGAGTGAGAATGTTCAATTCTCTTTTTAAGACCGAGGGCTTGCATGTCGAGTATTTCCTCCGCCGTTTCGGCAAGTTCTTCCTTTCTCGGAATGAACGGACGGGAAGAGACAAAGCGCGTGAGCGAAGTTTCTTTTATTTCCTGACGGAAAGTTATGAGCGAATCGTTGAAAGCTGGCGTGAAAGTGTTGAGTTTTTCGCGCTCGTGAACGATACGGAACACGTCGATTTCCGTTTCCGTCATATCGCAGTCCTTGAAAAGTTTGTTTTCCGCGATTATCGAGCCGTTTTCGGCGATGACATGGTGGCGGGAGAAAACGAGGTCTTGCGTGGATTCCGTGGGGGAAGCGTTGCTGTAAACGTAGCCCGCTAAAATCCTTGAAGAGGTGGAAGCGACGAGCATTCTCCTATACGCCGCTTTGCCGATGACTTCGTCGGAAGCGGAAAGGTTGCAGACAATCGTCGCGCCGGCAAGCGCAAGCTCGGTCGACGGCGTTTTTATTGCCCAGATATCCTCGCATATTTCCACGCCGAAAGCAAATTCGGGCAGGTCCTCGCAGAGGAAAACGAGGTCGTTGCCGAAAGGCACTTCTTCGCCGCAAATGCGGATTTTTTGTTTTTTGCCCGCCAAAAGCGCGCCCGCCGTAAAGTGGCGGTGTTCGTAAAATTCGTTGTAGTTAGGCAAATACGTTTTAGGTATCGCGCCCAAAACCTTGCCGCCCTTAAACACGACCGCGCCGTTATACAGTTTGCCCGCATGGCGGAGCGGCGTGCCTACTACTACCGCGGGGTAAAGCCCTACGGTGGCTTTTCTTATATCTTCGAGCGCGTCCATAGCAGAGCGAATAAGTTTGTCGTCGAAAAACAAATCTTCGCAACTGTAGCTCGTGAGGCAAAGTTCGGGCAGAACCAAAAGGTTTACCTTTTTTTCGTCGGCTTTTTTAATCACGGAAATTATCTTTTCCGTATTGCCTTTCACGTCCGCTACGTTCACGTCCACCGTGCCGGAAGCGACTTTGATGAAACCGTCTTTCATGATAGAAAGTTTACTCCTTTATTTTCGTAAAAAGCGTTGAATCCCGAGCGGAGAAACAACGCTTTCTTTTTGTGCTTTAACGGGCTTTTGCCGCGATAACGGCGTTATAGCCCTACTTTTTAGTTCTTTTTCAAAAATTCCTGTCCGCCCATGAACGGTCTTAAAACTTCAGGGATAGTAACCGAGCCGTCCTCGTTCTGGAGCTGCTCTAAGAGCGCGGGGAATACCCTCGAAGTGGCAAGCCCGGAGCCGTTGAGCGTGTGGACGTAGCCTATCTTCTTGTCCTCGCCTTTAAAGCGCGTGTTGTTTCTTCTCGCCTGATAATCGTTGGCGTTGGAAACGGAGCTAACTTCTTTATATATGCCCATGCTCGGTATCCATACTTCGATATCGTATGTTCTCGCCATAGAAGCCGAGCAGTCGCCGGCGGCGAGTTTGGAGAGGCGGAAGTGAAGCCCTAATTTTTCCATAAGCGAGCAAGCTTTGCCTACGAGTTCTTCGAAAGCTTCCTTAGAGTGTTCGGGGTGAGCGTACTGTACCATTTCCACCTTGTTGAATTGGTGACCGCGAATCATTCCGCGTTCTTCCGCGCGATAGCTGCCCGCTTCTTTTCTGTAGCATGGCGTGTAAGCGAAGAACTTCATCGGGAGCTTTGATTCGTCGATGATTTCGCCCGCGTACATGTTAACGAGAGCCGTTTCGGCGGTCGGGAGCATAAAGCGTTGTTTCTTTTTGCTGTCCGCGTCCGCGTCCTCTATCCAGTAAACCTCGTCGGCAAACTTCGGGAACTGCCCCGCGCCGTAGCCGCAGTTATAGCCGAGCATATGCGGGGGAAGAATAAAGGTGTAACCGTCCTTTAAGTGTTCGGAAACGAAGAAGTTGAGCAAAGCCCATTCGAGCCTTGCGCCGTCGCCTTTATACAGCCAGTAGCCGCCGCCCGAAAGTTTGACGCCTCTTTCGTAATCGATAAGCCCTAAGTCGGTGCAGATATCGACGTGGTTTTTGGCTTTGAATTTGAATTCGGGTTTTTCGCCGAATACTTTTACGACTTGGTTGTTTTCCTTTTCGCCGGGGAGAAGGTCGTCGTCCGGCATGTTGGGGAGCTTGGCGATAAAGTCCGTTATCTTTTCGGTGAGTTCGCCGATAATCGCGTCCTTTTTGGCGATTTCTTCGCCGAGTTCTCTCATCTCCGCAAAAATAGCGTCGACGGGTTGACCGGCTTTTTTAAGCTTGGGAATTTCGGCGGAAACTTTGTTGCGTTGCGCCTTATCCGTTTCAACTTGCTGTAAGAGAGTCTTTCTTTCGTTTACCCGGCCGATGAGTTCGGCAAAGTCTACTACGCAGCCTTTTTTGGCGAGGCGCGCGGCGACGAGGTCGGGGTTTTCGACTATGAGCTTGATATCGAGCATATTTTTAATCCTCTTTGATTTGCTTTTTACTTATTATATACCAAAAATTCGTCCTTTGCAATTATTTTTAAGCCCGTTAACGGAATGACGACGTATTTTATTTGCCAAAAGGGGTATAAATGTGCTAAAATTACCGTTGACAAAGTGGTGTATCATGAAAATATATAATACGTTGACTCGCCGCAAGGAAGATTTCGTTCCCATTAGCGGCAAAAAAGTAAATATGTACGCGTGCGGCATAACCGTTTCCGGCGAAGCGCATATAGGGCATGCGTACCAGGCACTCATTTACGATATCATTCGTAAGTTCTTGAAGAAAGAGGGCTACGACGTGACTTACGCGCGCAACTATACCGACGTTGACGATAAGATTATCGCCAAGTCCAAAGAAACGGGCATTCCCGCCGACCGCTACGCCGCGATGATGATTAAAAAAATCGACAAAGTTATGGCGCGGTTCGAAGTCGACGACCCCGACATTTGGCTTAAAGCGACGGAGAACATCGGCAACATTATAGACTTCGTGTCCGCGCTCATCGCGAACGGACATGCCTACGCGACTAAGGACGGGAGCGTGTACTTCTCGGTCGAAAGCTTCCCCGCATACGGGTGCTTGTCTAACCGCAAAACGGAAGATATGCTCGACGGCGTGAGAATAGAGAACGACGAACAAAAGCGTTCCGCGCTCGACTTTGCGCTGTGGAAAGCCGCCAAAGAGGGTGAAATCTCGTGGGATTCCCCGTGGGGCAAAGGCAGACCGGGTTGGCATATAGAATGCTCGGCGATGAACAAAGCGGCGTTCGGCGACCAGATAGACATTCACGGCGGCGGTAGGGATTTAATATTCCCGCACCATGAAAACGAAATCGCGCAGAGCGAATCGCTTACCGGCAAACGCTTCGTCAAGTACTGGATTCACAACGGACTGATAAAGGTTAACGGGCAGAAGATGTCTAAGTCGCTCGGCAATTCGCTTCTTTTGGACGATTTGCTCGACAAGTTTAGCCCCGAAGCCATCAAGTTTGCGCTTCTTTCCACTTCTTACCGCAACGATATAAATATCACGGACGACCTTTTCCCGTCCGCCGAAGCGCATATGACTGAGTTCTACCGCGTTATCGACGAGGTTGAAAAATCGGGACTTGCCGCAGAGGACTTCGACAGCGGCGTCGAAAAAGCTTTCGATTCCGCTATGGAGGACGATTTCAACACTTCCCTTGCGCTTTCCCACGTTTACGGCTTCATTAAGCAAGCGAAAGCCTATCTTGCGGAAAAGAGTGGCAAAGCCGTTACTATAATCAACGATTTGAGAAGAGTTTATTCGCTTTTAGGGCTTTTCAAGGCTAACGCGGCGGAATATCTTAAAAAGTACGGCGTAAAAGAGCAAATTCCCGAAGAAATCCTTGCTCTTGCCGAAAAAATGCAGCAAGCCCGTTTGGTAAAGGATTATGCGACCGCCGACTCAATCCGCACGGAAATTGCAGAAAAGGGTTATACCGTGAAAAATACTAAAGAGGGTTATAGCGTGGATAAAAAGTAAAAATTGATATCTTATCTACCTTTTCCTTGTGGAAAATGGCGATAGTCGCGCCTCGGTGGCTTACCACCAACACCGACCTTCCCCCGCATGCCGAAAATCGGCAGGCTCTGTGGGGAAGGGGGACCGTCGTCGCGGCGACGGTGGATGAGGGGATATTGTGTAAATCCACAATTTTCAACTTTCCATTTTTAATTTTCAATTACAGAAACATTTGGAGATAAACAATGAAAAAATTGACCGCTCAACAATTGAGAGATATGTACAGAAACTTTTTCGTGTCCAAGGGGCATAAAATAATACCCTCGGCAAGCCTGATTCCGGAAAACGACCCGTCGGTTCTCTTTACGACCGCGGGCATGCACCCGCTCGTTCCGTACTTGCTCGGCGAAAAGCACCCCGCGGGTACGAGGCTTACGGACGTTCAAAAATGCGTTCGTACGGGCGATATCGACGAAGTGGGCGACCTTTCGCACCTTACTTTTTTCGAAATGCTCGGCAACTGGTCTTTGGGCGATTACTTCAACGAAGAAGCAATCACTTGGAGCTATGAGTTTTTAACGGGCAAAGATTATCTCGACATTCCCGTCGAAAATCTTGCCGTCACCGTTTTTGCGGGCGACGACGACGCGCCGAGAGATGTTTCCAGCTTCGAAACCTGGAAAAAATGCGGAATCCCGGAAGAAAAGATTTTCTTCTTGCCTAAAAAGAACAACTGGTGGATTGCCGGCAAAACGGGACCTTGCGGGCCGGACACCGAAATGTTCATCGACCGCGGACAAGAAAAGTGCAGCGAGCATTGCGACCCGTCTTGCGATTGCGGCAAATATCTCGAAATCTGGAACAACGTGTTCATGCAATATTATAGGCACGAGGACGGCTCGTACACGAAGCTAAAACAAAAGAACGTCGACACGGGCATGGGCTTGGAGAGAACGCTCTGCATTTTAAACGGCGTCGAAAGCGTTTACGACATAGAACTTTTCGACACGGCGAAAGCTAAAATCGAAGAACTTACGGGCAAAAAGTACGGCGAAAGCGAGGAAGTAACAAAAGCTTACAGAATTATCCTCGACCATGTCCGCACCTCTACTTTCCTTATCGGCGACACGCGCGGAATAGCTCCGTCCAACGTCGACCAAGGCTACGTTTTGCGCCGCCTTATCCGCCGTGCGGTACGCTTCGGCAGACAGATAGGCTTGCCGACCGGCTCTCTAAGCGAAATCGCCAAGTGTTATATCGAAAAATACAAACTTTCCTACCCCGAACTCAGCGACAACGCCGAGAGAATTATCGACGAACTCAATAAAGAGGAAGAAAAATTCTCCAAAACGCTTGCCGACGGGCTTAAAGAATTCAATAAGGTAATATCGCACATTCAAGGCACGGTTTTCCCGGGCAAAACGGCTTTCCGCCTTTACGATACTTTCGGCTTCCCGCTCGAAATAACCGCGGAACTTGCGAGAGAGCAAGGCTTTACCGTCGACGAAGAGGGGTATAAAGCCGCCGACGAAGCGCACAGAGAAAAATCGTCCGTCGGTAGCGAACAGAAATTCAAAGGCGGGCTTGCCGACACAAGCGAAGCGAGCGCAAGACTTCACACGGCAACGCACCTTATGCAAGCCGCGCTCAAAAAGGTTCTCGGTCCGTCGATTTCGCAGAAAGGCTCCAACATTACCGTCGAAAGGCTCCGTTTCGACTTCAACTTCGACAGACCTATGACTAAGGAAGAAATCGCAGAGGTCGAAAAACTCGTCAACGAAGCAATCCAAGCGGACGTTCCCGTAACCATGGAAGAAATGACCGTCGAAGAAGCCAAAAACAGCGGCGCGGTCGGCGTGTTCGACGCAAAGTACGGCGACAAAGTAAAAGTTTACACGATGGGCAACTACTCCAAAGAAATTTGCGGCGGACCCCACGCTCACCGGACCGGCGAACTCGGCAAATTCCGCATTGTAAAAGAACAGTCCTCCTCCGCCGGCGTAAGACGAATTAAAGCGGTATTAGAATAATTTTTAGGCTTGATAGCGGCACATATACGCGTGAGCAAGTTGAAAATTGAAAATGGAAAATTGAAAGATGAGGATAAAAAAATATATATTAAATTCGTCCTTAATTTTCAACTTGCTTGTATCCTTAATTTTCAACTCTCAACTTTCAATTTTAAACTTAAAGAATAGAGGTTATATATAATGAATAACGAAAAAGTTTATCTTAGCGAAGAAGGCTACAAAAAATTAGACGAAAAGTTGCGTCACCTTATCAACGTAGAGCAACCCGCAATCGTAAAAAGACTTGCGGAAGCGAGAGAACACGGCGACTTGTCCGAAAACGCGGAATATCATGCGGCAAAGGACGAGCTTGCAAAAATTTCGGGCGAAATAGCCGAAATTCAAGCCGAACTCAAACTTGCGGTTATTTATTCCGCGGAAAAGACCGACGCCGTTTCCATCGGTACAAAAGTTACCGTTAAGGACGAAAAGGGCAACGTTGACGAATACGAGATAGTCGGCACCGCCGAAGCGGATATTTATTCCAACAAGATATCCAACGAATCGGCGGTCGGCGCGGCTCTTATCGGCGCGAGAGCGAGCGAAACGGTTACGGTCGCGGCTCCCGGCGGACAGTATAAACTCACCGTAGTAAAGCTTAACTGAAATGAAAGGTAAGCTTATAACTTTCGAAGGTTGCGAGGGGTGCGGCAAGTCCACGCAACTCCGCCTTTTGAAAGATTACCTCGACCTTAAAGGGGTAGACTACGTTGCCGCGCGCGAACCGGGCGGCACGGAAATTTCCGAAAGAATACGCGCCATTATTCTCGACGGCGGTTTAAGCGGTATGTCCTATCGTACCGAAGCTTTGTTGTACGCCGCGGCGCGTTGCCAAATATTAAAAGACGTGGTTAAACCCGCTCTCGACGCGGGCAAAACCGTGATACTCGACAGATATATAGATTCGTCGTTTGCCTACCAAGCGTATGCAAGGGGTTTAGGCTATGATTTCGTCGCGGCGGCAAACAGTTACGCCGTGGAAAATTTTATGCCCGACGTTACCGTGTTTTTAAACGTTCCGCCCGAAAATTCGTTCAGGCGCAAAGGCGGCGCGGACATGGGCGACAGGCTCGAACAAGAGGGCATGGCGTTCCATAAAAAAGTGTACGAGGGGTATAGGGAGCTTTTGAAAAAATTTCCCGAAAGAATCATTCCGTTCGCCGCGAAAGGCTCAAAGACTGACACGCATAACGAAATCGTAAAATACCTTACGGAAAAAGATTTTATTTGACACTAAAACTTAACGTTTGAACTTTACGGAGAGGCTTATGAGAGAGCTTTTAAAAAAGACAGCCGCGTACAAGATAATCGCGAGCGATAAAAAAGAAAATACGCTTTCTCACGCGTACCTCGTCACGAGCGCGGACGAAGATACGCTTTCGGACTACTTAACCGAGCTTGCGAAGCTTATCGTCTGTAAGGAACAAGAGTATTGCGATAGTTGCAGAGATTGTAAGCTCATAACTTCGCACGTTCACCCGGACGTTATCTTTTACCCTAAGGATAAAAAGCTTTCGGTTGCGGACGCGGACGAAATAGTCGAAGAAAGCGTTGTAAAGCCCTTGGAACTCGACAAAAAAGTTTTCGTAATAAACAAGATTGAAGAGCTAAACCAGTACCAGAACAAGCTTTTAAAAACCATAGAAGAACCGCCTAAAAACGTAATTTTGCTGATAGGCGCGGCAAGAGAAGCCGCGGTGCTGCCGACAATTCGTTCAAGGGTGAAAACGGTGAATATTCCGCTATTTACAAAAAAAGAATTGCTTGAATACGGCAAAACGGTTTTTGAAGATAAAGCTCGGCTCGAAGTCGCGGTAAGTTTGTCGGGCGGCAAGGTCGGTGAACTAAGGCGGTTTTACGCCGACGAAACGGCAATGGAACTGTACGCTTTGTGCGTTTCCGTTCTACATTCTATGCGCTCGGCAAGCGACGTTCTTTATTACGCTTCAAAACTTGCAAACTACAAAATCGCGGACGTTATAAGCGTTTTAAAGGTGTTGCTCGGAAAAATCGGCAGAATAATCTGCGGCGAAAAGGAAAAGGACAGTAAGATAAAGGAAGCAGCCGCGCTTTTTACGGCGGGTGCGGTCGTGGACATAGTAGAACGGCTCAACGAGCTTGAAAAATCGGTTAATTTCAACGGAAACAAAACGATGCTTACGGACGAAGTTTTGTTTGCCGTTATGGAGGGAAAACACAGATGGCAGAGATTATCGGTGTAAAATTCAGAAATTCGGGTAAAGTTTATTACTTTTCGCCGAAAAAGGAAATATTCAAAAAAGGAGAGGGGGTAGTAGTCGAAACGGCGCGCGGAGTAGAGTACGGAATTGTTTCCATACCGAACACTAACGTCGAAGAAGACAAAATCGTTCAGCCTTTAAAATCGGTTATCCGCAAGGCTACGGAAAAGGATATCGAAAAGCACAACGCGTTGCTTGCGAAAATCCCCGAAACCAAGAAAGCCGCGGAAGAAAAAATAGCCGAAAGAAAGCTTAAAATGAAGCTTATCGACGCGGAATACACGTTCGACGGGTCAAAGGTAGTGTTCTACTTTACCGCCGCGGGTAGGGTAGATTTCAGAGAACTCGTAAAGGACCTTGCCGCGCTGTTCCATATAAGGATAGAATTAAGACAGGTCGGCATACGCGACGAAACGAGAATTTTAGGCGGAATTGCTCCGTGCGGGCGCGTTTGCTGCTGCGCGGGCTGCTTGCCGGACTTCAAAAAAGTTACCATAAAGATGGCAAAGGTGCAAGGGCTTTCGCTTAACCCGGGAAAAATAAGCGGGCTTTGCGGCAGACTTATGTGTTGCCTCGAATACGAAAACGATTATTACGCGGAAGCCTACAAAAAAATGCCTAAAATCGGCTCCATGGTTTCGACCCCGGACGGCAAGGGCATGGTTATAGGCAACAACATGCTTAAATTCACGGTTAAAGTCAAGATAGAAAACGGCGACGGAAGCCTTATCTATAAGGAATTCCCGCTTGCGGATATCAAATTTAAGCGCGGAAACGCACCCGATGACGTGCAACTTACCAAAGAAGAACAAGAAGAATTAAAAAATCTTGAATCCGATTAAAAAAAGTCGTGTAAAAAAATATACAAACGCAAAAATTTGTGATACAATATTAGAACAAAAACGGAGGTAGATAAAAATGGCTTACAAAATTACCGATGCATGCATTTCTTGCGGCGCATGTGCAGAAAACTGCCCTGTTGGCGCAATTTCCGCCGGTGACGACAAATACGTTATCGACGCGGACACCTGCATTTCTTGCGGTGCTTGTGCGGAAAACTGCCCGGTTGGCGCACCCGTAGAAGACTAATCAAACAAACAAAACTTGCGCGTCGCTTTATTTTGAAGCGGCGCGTCGGTTTTTTACGGAGAAATTTATGTCAAAAATCCTCCTTTCTTCGGGCGAAAAGATTGAAAGCCTTATGCTCGGGGATTTGAAAATCATACAAAACGACAATCTCTACAAGTTTACGTCCGATTCCGTTCTTCTCTCTCGCTTTGCGCCCGCGGGCAAAAAAAGAGTTCTCGATTTATGCTCCGGCAGCGGAATAGTGGGGCTGCATTATTACGGCGTAAACCTTTCCTTGCCGCCGACTTCCGTTTGTCTTTGCGAAATTCAATTTTCTCTTGCCGAGATGAGCAAAAAAAGCGTCGCGCTAAACGGACTTGAAAGCGTGTTCGAAGTGCAAAATATCCCTTTGCAAAACTTTAAAGGTCGCGATTACGACTTGGTTTTGTGCAATCCGCCTTATAAAAAAGCCGGTTCGGGCTTCTTCCCCGCGGACGAACATATCTCAACCTGTCGCGCGGAACTCAAAGTCACTCTCGAAGAAATTATCGATTCGGCGTATCGCGCTTTAAAGGTGGGCGGAAGCTTTTGCATTTGCCACAAAACCGAGCGGGCGGCGGAACTCATATATGAAGCTCAAAAGCGCGGTTTTTTCTCGGCTCGTTTGACTCCCGTCTGCGCAAAAAGCGGCGAAGAACCGTATCTCGTGCTTGCGGAGTTTATAAAAGGCAAAAAGCCTTCGTTCAGATTAACTCTCCCCGTCGTCAACGACTCGAAAAATTTCAGCGGAGAATAATAAGTTGAAAATTGAAAGTTGAAAGTTGAAATGTGAAAGTTTCGGAAAACGATGAAAATTCATATATATACAAATTATGTAGGCGTTTTATGGAAAAAGATTTAACGGTCGGCAAACCCTCGTCGGTACTGTGGAAGTTCTGCTTACCGATGTTCGGCAGCATAATTTTTCAACAACTTTATAACATTGCGGATAGCTTCGTCGCGGGCAAGTTTATAGGCGACCTCGCGCTTGCCGCCGTCGGTAACAGTTACGAAATAACGCTTATCTTTATAGCTTTCGCATTCGGCATGAACATCGGTTGCTCGGTAATCGTAGCAATGCTGTTCGGCGCGGGCAAACACAAAGATATGAAGACCGCCGTCTACACCACCTTTATCGCAAGCCTTGCGCTTTGCGGACTATTGATGGTTGTCGGCATAGTTTTTTGCGACGGACTTTTAAAGCTAATCAACACGGACGAATCGATCTTCGCCGACTCCGCGCTGTATCTCGATATTTACGTTTACGGCTTGCCGTTCGTATTCCTCTATAACGTCGCAACGGGCATTTTTTCCGCGCTCGGCGACTCTAAAACGCCGTTCATATTCCTTGCTTGCTCGTCGGTTTCCAACGTAGCGGTGGATATCTTGTTCGTAACGACGTTTCAAATGGGCGTTGCGGGCGTTGCGTGGGCGACCTTCTTGTGCCAGGGCGTAAGTTGCGTTTTGTCGCTCGTCGTGGTGTTTTCAAGGCTCAAAAAGATAAAAATCGAAGAAAAAACTATAATTTTCTCGTGGAAAATGCTCGGGCGCATCGCTAAGGTCGCCGTGCCGAGCATACTCCAACAAAGCTTTATTTCGGTCGGCAACATAGTAATTCAAGGCATAATCAATAGTTACGGCGCGGCTGTCACCGCGGGCTATTCGGCGGCGGTAAAGCTCAACAATATGGTTACTACGTCGCTGATGACCCTCGGCAACGGCATTTCCAACTTTACGGCGCAAAACCTCGGCGCAGCAAAGTACGACAGAATAAAGCAAGGCTTCAAAGCTGGGCTTAAACTGGTGTGGATAATCTGCTTGCCCGTCGTGGCTCTTTACGTCATACTCGCAAGCCCGCTTATCAACATATTCCTCGAAAGCTCTTCCGGCACGGCGATGGATACGGGCGTAACGTTTTTGCGAATAGTTTCACCGTTCTATTTCGTTCTTTCCTTAAAGCTCGTTGCGGACGGCGTTCTGCGCGGCTCGGGGCTTATGAAAAAATTCGTCATAGCGACTTTCACCGACCTATTTTTGCGCGTAATCTGCGCGTTCGTTTTCTCCTCTTTGTGGGGCGTAATCGGAATTTGGTGTTCGTGGCCCGTCGGCTGGGTTATCGCAACCGTTCTTTCCGTCGTGTTTTACAAAACAACCAAGTACGGTAAAGTAAAATCGTCCGTTTAATCGGGCGTTTTTGCTTAAAAACAAGGAGAAGAAATAATGAAATGGTTAGATGAAGTAAGAGTAACCTCGGATAAGTATGAAAACCGAGGCATAAAAAAAGGCGATATTGGTACGATTATACTTTCGGAAATAAGGGAGCTTGCGTTTGAAGTGGCTTTCACCTATCCGGGCGGTTATGACGACGAGTTGATAGAAATCTATGTCGGAGATTTGGAGCTTGTGCGCGATATAGGCTTAACCGACGAAGATATCCTCGAAGATTTACCGGGGCATAATCCAAACTGGTGGTGCAAGGTTGAAAACGGTTACATTCTCAACCTAAAAGGCGAACGGAAAAATAAAATTCCGTATGATTACAAATCGTAGTTTTCCGCCCTTTCGGCTCTCCACCCAAATCGACCTTCCCCCGATTTTGAAAAAATCTTCGTGGGGTAGACTTTTCCGATAGCGGGAAAGGTGGCACGCCTTTGGCGTGACGAAAAGGGGGGCGGCTCCGCCGAGGAGCGGGCGGACCGCCTTAAAATGACGGTGGATGAGGGGATATTTTGTAAATCGATATTTGCGCCAACGGCGCAAGTGATATGCCTAACGGCGTGATATTTGCCTATCGGCAATCGATATTCGCACGTAAAGTGCGAGCGAAAGCGGATTTTTTATATTATATAATTCGTCCTTAATTTTCAACTTTCAACTTTCAACTTAAAATATCGAGCGGGCTTTGCACGCATATTCCGTCCGCAATTTTCAATTTTCAACTCTCAACTTTCAATTATCTTGTAGTGCGCATATTTTAACTAAATCTCAGTTCTAAGCGGTAAAAAACAAAAATTTTTACCACTTAGGAATTTTTTGAAAATTTTGTCTCGTTTCAATGTTATAATATAAGCGAGAAAGGAAACATTTAACAGAAAATTATCCTTTCGGGCAGCCGCGAATTTGCTTTCTCATTTCTCTTTTTCTCCTTTTTAAAACCCCGCGGGCTTGTTCGATTCCGACTTGCCCGCGGGGCTTTTTTTTATGCGCATTCCATATGTGTCCAATCAATTGGACAACTAAAAAACCCGACGGGGCTTTCAAAGCTTCGTCGGGTTTGACGTTTCAAAAAAGATTTTTATTGTTCTTTCTCTTCGAAGTGAGCTTTCATCGCGCGGAGCAAAACGCCGTCGTTAGTGTAGGACTGAGAGGTGGAAACCGTTTGCCAGACCGATAAAATCTCGTCGTAAGTGGCGGTGCGGAGGTCTAATTTTTTCTGCTCGTTTTTTAGGTCGAGCTTGTTTACGTACAAGCCCCAGGAAGTATCCCACCAACCGACGGAAACGGCTTTGTACGTCCATACGCACCAGTTCCAACCGCGTTCGTCGTATTCGTCAAGCCACTTAGCCCATTCCGCTTCGTTGTTGAAAAAGGTAAATTCGCCTATCATATACGGCACGTTGTACGCGGCGAGCGAATGGCTCAAATCCATCGCAAAATAGTATAAATCGTTAGAAATTACGCTTTCGTTCCAATTGTAAAGGTGAATCTGGTACATAACGTTTTCCCAGCCGAATTTTTCGGGCGAGGGAAACTTGTTGAAAAACCAGCAACCGGCGATTGAAATCATATGTTCCTTATCGACTTCGCGGATAGCTTTGTACATTCTGTCCTGAACGGCAAATTGCTTAGTTTCCGTTTCGTTCGTGTTTTTATCCTCGGGTTCGTTGATAAGGTCGTAACACGCGATTGTGTCGTAAAGGTCGCTCCTTTCCGTCGAATATCTCAACGCGATTGTCCGCCAAAGGTCGCACATTTCGGTTATGTAAGTTTCGTTATCCCAGAATTCGGTCGTGCGCGTGCCGGAATGTTCGTAACCGTTTTGTCCGCCGGGTACGCCGTGCATATCGAGAACGGCGTAGAGCGAATACTTTTTGCAATTTTCCAAAAATCTGTCGAGAAGCTCAAACGCGTTTTTCTTTAAAACGAGCTTGTCGTCGTCGCCCGTAAGAAAATTCCTGTAATACATAGGTAGGCGAATGGTGTTGAAGCCTACTTCCTTAACGCGGCGGTAATCGTCCTCGGTGATGAAGTTGTCGTAGTAAACTTGCCAAAGCTCGTCGATTTGTTCGGCGGTCAAATTTTCGTTGTTTTTCAACGCTTCGTCGATTTCGCTTTGATACGTTTCCTCGTACTCTTCGATTATTCCGTCCTCGTTGATTTTCGCGTAACTGCCGTCCGCATTGTACTTTACGCCGAGCGAATTGACGGACAGCCAACCTTCCTGCACGAGGTAATTGCCGAAGCTTATGCCGTTGAGCGCAACGCGTTTGCCGTCCTTGTCGTAAATTCCTCTGCCGTTTGCGTAAAGCGCGCCCGTTTTGCGCGTTTCGTCCTTTTGTACGCTCTCCGCGACGGGCTTATAATAGCTTGCGCGGAAGTTGACGGTCGTTATCGCCGCGCCGCCTACGCCTATTAGGAATACGCCGACTATGCAGCCGATAACTATCAATATTTTTTGCCATAGCTTGAATTTTTTCGTCATATACTTTTTCCGTTTTGCTTGTTTTTTGTGTATTCTGTGAAGATACGGTGAAATTATATCACATTATAATAAAAAACTCAACCGAATGGCGGCGAATTTTAAAGGTCTATCGCGGAAAAACGTTTTTTTGCAAGATTAAGGCTTAAAAGCGTACCGAAAGCGAGGACGAGCAAGCCTATAACGCAAGGGATAACAGAGGGGAAAAGCGAATAGTCGTTCAAATTTTCAAGCCCGGGGATATGGTGGAGCGCTTCGCCTAAAAAGACAAGAACAAACGAAACAATGCAGAAGATGATAAACGGCTTGCCTATCTTGTACGCCGTTTTAAAGAACCCGCCCAAGAAAAAGATATTGAACGCGGCGAATATTAGCGCGTAAAAGCCGAGGGTCGTTAAGTTTGTGGACATAAGCGCGGAAGTGTAGACTTCGGGCGCGGCGGCGCATAAAACGCGTTTTACGGGAATGAACGCCGCAATCAAAAGTAGGGCTATAACTTCGTTAATTAAGCAAAACAAGTATTTTGCCGTAACCGCGTCCGTCTTTTTGACGGGCAGAAGAACGGTGAAAACCACGTCGTTTTCTTCGCGCGTTTTTTGGAAAGTGTAAAAAATTCCGAGGCAGACGAAAAACGCTCCGATAAGCGGCGGATAGTTGGGGATAAACGACATAAGCGTGAACGCAAGGAATATGTAAGTCAAGGGAGATGCCGAAAGCGTAAATTCTTTTCTTAAAAGTTTAATCATAAATTTTCTCCTTTTCGAGGTGAATCATAATGTCGCGAACGCCCGGGCGCAAAACTTCACGGTCGCTAAAATCCTTTTCTTCTTCGGCTTTAATTAAGCCCGTCGAGCCGTCCTTGTCCGAGCAAACGCCGATAAATCGCGATTTTTTGTCGCCGTCCTTTAAGCGGACGAGGCGGTATGAGTCGACGAACTCTTTATAGGTCGAATTCGCAATGATTTTGCCTTTCTTTATATATATAATGCGCTTAGCGCATGCGTCGAGGTCCTCGGTGACGTGCGTTGAAAAGAATATCGTGACTCCGCGCTTTGCGAGGTTTAAAAATATTTCGGTCAACTCTTCGCGGGAAACGGGGTCGAGTCCGCTTGTCGGCTCGTCGAGGATTAAAAGCTTTGCGCCGTGAGAGAGGGCGAGCGTTAGTGAAAATTTGACTTTCATTCCCTCGGAAAGCTCCCTTATCCGCTTTTCCTTGTCGAGCGAAAATTCTTTAAGGTAGCTTTCGCAAAGTTCGTCGTTCCATTCGGGGTAAAAGGTCTTGGTGATGGCGATAACGTCCTTTATCTTTTTGCGTACGTAATAGCTCGTGCCGCCGACCGCGTAACCGATATTTGCCTTGATTTCGGCTTCGCTCGTCTTTAAGTCCTTGCCGAAAAACTTGATTTTTCCGTCCGAACTTATAAGGTTCAAAAGCGATTTTATCGTCGTCGTTTTGCCCGCGCCGTTTCTGCCGATAAAGCCCGTTATAACGCCTTCTTCAAGCGAAAAGGAGATGGGGCCGAGCGTGAACGCGGGGTAGCTTTTCGTTAGGTTTTCTACTTCTAAAACTTTCATTTTTTATTTTTTGTACTCCTTGTCGAATTTTTCTTTCAGCGAAAAATACTCTTCGCTTATCATCTCGCTCACCGTCTTTTCGTCCCATTTTAGGTAGCCCGTGGCAATCATCGTGGCGATGCCGTGAACGAAAATCCATTGCATAACGTGGAATTTTTCCGCAACGAAGCGCGGGTAAGAGGTGGCGGAGGCGACTATATCGATGATTTTTTCCTTGTCGCTTTCGTTCTCTTCGCGCATTTTGCCCATAAACAAAAGCTTAAAAAGGTTGGTCTTTTCGCGCGCGAACTGAACGTAGCCGTAACCCGTCGATTTGTATTTCGGCATGTCGCGCGTGACTTCGTAAACGTACTTTTCGTAAATTTTACCGGCGTTTTCGTAAACTGCGGCTTTAAGCTTCTCCATATCCGAGAATTGTGAAAATATAGGTTGTGTGGAAGAGCCGATTTTGTCCGCAAGGGCTCGCGCCGTAAGCTCTTCTCCGCTTGCGATTATCTCCGTTGCCTGCTCTATTATAAATTCGCTCGTGTACTTTTGTTTGGGCGGCATAAAATCTCCCCTTTTCGATAAATAACAAGTGTTATATAATATATGTTATTCTCTTTTGCGATAAATGTCAACATTTTAAAGCGAGGATTTTTCGAAAATTTTTTTGCAAGAAAAATTATATAAATTTCTCATTAAAATTTTCAATATAATTATATAATTTAGTTGACAAATTATTTAAAACGGTGTAAAATAATATATATCGAAAAAGAGGTGAAAAACAAATGGGCAAAAGCGTATATAGCGTGGTGCTCGACGACGAGGTAGTTAGGCTTGTCGACAAAGCGGCGGCAAAAACCGGCGAATCGCGGTCACTTTTTATAAACAGAGTACTTGCGAAAGAAGTCGGGTTTTCAACCTCGAAACAGAAACTCGACAAGGTGGTGGATGCACTCGACACGGCGATTTCCGCTCATGAAACAATCAGAATGGTTCGTCGGCAAAAATCTGTTGTCGATTTTTTAGGTTCGCTTAACTATAAATACAGTCCGAGAGTTACTTACTCCGTCGAACTCGACCCCGAAAAGCGTGCTGCAAGGCTAAAAATCGCTCTGCGTACAACATCGCCGGAACTCTCGAATATTTGCGCGGTTTTTTTCGATAAGTTTGTTTCGCTTGAAAAAGGTTCGGAAAGTAAAAATTTCTTTTTCGTCGAAGACGGAAAAATAATTCGAGATTTTACCATTCCTTCGAAGGCCGGCGGCGAAGAGATTGCTAAGCTCATTACCGATTACGTCGATTGCTTCGACGCGCTTTTAAACGCTTATATCGGTAATTATCCGTTCGGCAATGCCGACGAAAAACTTGTCGAGGATTACTTGCGATTAGCTCCTAAAATGGTTCTTTAACGTAAAATCATCGCATAAGAACGCATATCGTTTAATAAACAGCAGCTATTCAATAAAGAATAAACAGGAGGAAAAATTTTATGAATGCTGACAAATATACCCAAAAAGCTGCCGAACTCATAAATTCGGCTCAATCTTTGGCAAGAGAACATGGTAACCCCGAGCTTAAACCGATACATCTTTTAAAAGTGATGCTCGAAGATAACGAAGGGTTTATTATGCCTCTGTTACGTTCGTCCGGTGTCGATATCGAAAAATTGAAAAACGGTATCGACGAACTTATCGTTAAGCTTCCGCACCAAAGCGGTAATCTTTACGCCTCCAACGAAATAACGCAGGCGTTAGACAAAGCCGAAAAAGAAGCGAACGAAATGAAAGACGAATATATCTCCGTCGAACATCTCTTCCTCGGCATACTCGAAACCGCCGATTACGGTTTGAAACAACTTTTTTCCGCTTGCGGCGTAAACCGCGACGGTTTTTTGAAAGAATTAAGAAAACTCCGCGGTTCGCAGAGAGTCACGAGCGACAACCCCGAATCTACTTACGACGTGCTTAATAAGTACGGGCAGGACCTCGTTGAGCTTGCTCGTCAAAACAAGCTTGACCCCGTTATCGGGCGCGACGACGAAATCCGTAACGTTATCATGATTCTTTCGCGTAAGACCAAGAACAACCCGTGCCTTATCGGCGAAGCGGGCGTAGGTAAAACGGCAATCGCGGAGGGGCTTGCGCAGCGAATTTTAAAAGGCGACGTTCCTCTCGCGCTTAAAGACAGAAAAATCTTTTCGCTCGATATGGGCGCGCTCGTCGCCGGCGCAAAATATAGAGGCGAATTCGAAGAAAGGCTCAAAGCCGTTCTTAACGAAGTAAAGAAGAGCGAAGGCAAAATCATACTTTTCATCGACGAACTTCACACAATCGTCGGCGCGGGCAAATCGGACGGCGCAATGGACGCGGGCAACCTCTTAAAGCCTATGCTTGCGCGCGGCGAACTGCACTGCATCGGCGCGACCACGCTTGACGAATACAGAAAGTATATCGAAAAGGACCCCGCGCTCGAACGTAGATTCCAGCCCGTCATGGTCAATCAGCCGTCCGTCGAAGACACCATCTCTATACTTAGGGGTATCAAGGACAGGTACGAAGTTTACCACGGCGTAAAAATCAACGATAACGCGCTTATAGCCGCGGCAACGCTTTCCGATAGGTACATTACCGACAGGTTTTTGCCCGACAAAGCGATTGACTTAATCGACGAAGCGTGCGCTTCCGTCAAGACGGAAATCGACTCTATGCCCGCCGAAATGGACGGTATACGCCGCAAGATAATTCAGTTGAAAATCGAAAAACAAGCTCTCAAAAAGGAGACGGACGATTTGTCCGCCGCAAGGCTTAAAGACGTCGAAAAGGAGCTTGCCGACCTTTCCGCCAAGTACGACGGAATGACCGCAAAACTCCAATCGGAAAAAAAGACTATCGACGAAGTTACTAAGCTCCGCGAAAAGATAGCCGAAGTCAACGGCAAAATCGAAGCCGCCGAAAGAAATTACGACCTCGACACCGCCGCAAAACTCAAATACGGCGAAGTGCCTAAGCTCAAAAAAGAGCTTGAAGAAGCGGAGAAAAAAGTTCCCGCGGACGCAATGCTCCCCGACAGAGTGAACGAGGAAGAAATAGCGAAAATCGTCGCTAAGTGGACGGGTATTCCCGTTTCCAAACTTATGGAAGGCGAACGCGAAAAACTCTTGAAGCTGCCCGAAATTTTGCATAAACGCGTCATCGGGCAGGACGAAGCCGTCACCGCGGTGAGCGAAGCCATTATCCGTTCGAGAGCGGGTATCGCGGATCCCGGCAAGCCGATAGGTTCCTTCCTCTTCTTAGGTCCTACGGGCGTGGGCAAAACCGAGCTTGCAAAAACGCTTGCCGCCACGCTTTTCGACGACGAAAAGAACCTTATCAGAATCGATATGACGGAGTATATGGAAAAATTCAGCGTGTCGAGGCTTATCGGTGCGCCTCCGGGATACGTCGGTTACGATGAGGGCGGCGAACTCACGGAAGCCGTAAGGCGCAAACCTTATTCCGTCGTCTTGTTCGACGAAATCGAAAAGGCTCACCCGGACGTTTTCAATATCCTCTTGCAGGTGCTTGACGACGGCAGACTTACCGACAGCCAGGGCAGAACGGTAGATTTTAAGAACACCGTGCTTATCCTAACTTCCAACTTAGGCTCCGAGTATTTGCTCGACGGCATCAAGAACGGCGAAATCACGGAAGAAGCCAAGGCGAAGATAGACGCGCTTTTAAAGCGTTCCTTCAAGCCCGAATTTTTGAACAGATTAAGCGGCATAGTTTACTTCAAACCGCTTTCCGAAAAAGAGGTTTCGTCTATCGTTTCGCTTATGCTTGAAAAGCTCAAAGCTCGTCTTAAAGACAAGCGCGTCGGCTTCGAAATCACCCCCGCCGCGGTGAACTATATCATCGGCAGAGGTTATGACATGCAGTTCGGCGCAAGACCGTTAAAGAGGTTTATCGAGCAGAACGTCGAAACGATGATTGCAAAAGAAATCATTGCGGGTAACATTAAGCCCGACACCACCATAACGGTAGATTCCGACGGCGAAAAGCTGTATATAAAGTAAATTTTATTAGCTTAAAAAACAAAAGAGAAGCGTGCGAAAGTCGACCTATAAGTCGATTATCGCACGCTTTTTGCGTTGTGTTGGTTGTTTTTTTAGGGCTAATCGTTAATGTAAAGCAAATCTTTTGCGGAAACGAGAACCACGTTGCCCGCGTTCGCCGCATATTCTTTTACCGCTTCCGTAAACCCCGAAAGGGAAAACAAATAAAAGTAAATTTCACCTTCTACAAACACTTTGCTTTGCAGCTTCTTTAGTTGTTGCATGTCGAAGGCTTCGTTCGTGAACTTGCATTCTCCGAATATGAACTTTTCCTTTTTAATGTCCGGCGCGAGTATGTCTATTTCAAGGTTAACGCTCGTCTTTTTTCCGTCAACTTCTTGCGTAGTTTTTCCCCAATAGCGCGCCGCGTTGTGTATTCTGAACGGCAAAAGCCTTTTTTTGTTGAGTATATACAAGTAGTCGAGGCAGAGTTTTTCAAACGGGCGCGAGGCGAAATCGTGAAGATTATTTTTGATATCGTCCTCCCAAACGCCGTCGATATCCTCGTTTTCAAGGTCGGTTAGGTTATGATACGCAAACGCGTACCAAAAACGGAAAAAGTTGTCTGTTAAAACGTAGTTTCCTTTCGAAGCCGAGCTTTTTTCTTTGTCGGAAGCAAGCGCGGGCGTTTCTTTTTCTATTATCGAAATTTCTATAAGGTTTTTAAGATAAACGCTTAGCTTGCTTTTTTCCAACCTCGTTTTGCTCGAAATATCGCCGAAAGAGTTGTTTCCGAGCGCGATTGCTTCCACTATCGTGTTGTATACCGCCGTTTCCCTAAGTTCTTGTTTGAGCAAGAACTCCACTTCGTTGTAAAGCGAACAGCCTTTGCGCAAAATATTGCATTTGATATTCTCTTCGAGCGAAAGGTTATCGCTAAATTGCCTTAAATAGTGCGGAACGCCGCCTAAAACGGCATAAGTTAAAAGCTTGTTTTCGTCCGAAAAATGCGGAAAGAATTTTACCGCGTCGGTATAAGGTAGCGGCTTCATTTTGTAAATGCCCGTCGTTCTGCCGTAAAGCGGGTTTTTCTCGGCAAGCAAATTCTTTTCGATAAAGCTCATCGCGCTTCCGCACAAAATAATCATAACGTTTTCTTTTCTAAGCTTCTCGTCCCACAACACTTGCAGCACGGACGGAATACTGTCGTTTACTTTGCAAGCGTAGGGAAATTCGTCTATAACAAGCAGTTTTTTCTTGTCCGTCTTGACTTTCGAAACCGTCGAAAAAACCTTTTCCCAGCTTGACAAGCAATCTACTTCTTCGTACTCCGGGATTTTTAAATCGTGAATTTTATCCGTGAACGCTTGCAATT
>ERZ808242.702-NODE-702-length-22808-cov-4.737529_pt1 | contig 22808 bp, 18 predicted proteins | sample MGYA00521244_ERZ808242 | MGnify/ENA primary metagenome ERZ808242 (study PRJEB31516, sample SAMN03275573) | gut metagenome | biome: mammalia-associated habitat; material: feces | host: Papio cynocephalus | place: Kenya | collected 2012-07-27 ... | reverse complement strand
CCACATCGATTTTTTTCCTCTTTCATTGGGTCATATCTATTTACAGCACAGAAACCACGCAAAAATTGTCTCCGGAACTGCTTGACAGTCCTTCGGAAAAGCATTATAATGAGTGGGCTTTTCTCGGAACCCGCCAGCCTTCTGCCAAAACCCGGAGTTTTTTATGACAAAGTCCCTTTCCCGCCCTGCCGGCGGCATCCAGATGACCGAAGGGTCATTGTATAAAAACATATTGCTCTTCAGCATTCCCCTGATCTTCTCCCAGCTGCTGCAGGTGCTCTTTAACATTGCGGACGTGGCCGTGGTGGGCAAGTTCTCCAGTGCCACGGCTCTTGGCTCCGTAGGCTCCACCACGACGCTGGTGTCCCTGTTTACGGGCTTTCTCATCGGCCTTGGAAACGGTGTCAACGTGCGGGTGGCTCAGTACCTTGGCGCCCGGCGGGAGGAAAATACCCGCCGCTGTGTCCATACCGCCCTGATCCTGTGCACCCTGATGGGACTTCTCATCACGTTTCTGTGCCTGGTGCTGGCCGCTCCCCTGCTGGAGCTGCTGAAAACCAAAGATGATCTGCTGGCCGGAGCAGTGCTCTATTTCCGGATCTACGCTCTGGGAATGCCGGCTCTGGGCATTTTCAACTTCGGCAACGCAGTGCTCAGCGCCAGCGGCGATACCCGGCGGCCTTTGCTGTACCTGACCATCGCCGGTGTGCTGAACATTATTCTGAATCTGTTCTTTGTCATCGTCTGCGGCATGGCTGCAGACGGCGTGGCGCTGGCCAGCGTCATTTCCCAGTATGTATCCGCCATTCTGGTGCTTGGTCATATGGTCAGGCTCAAGGACAGCTGCCGTCTGGAACTGGGTGCTCTGCGGCTTCACCGGGAGGAAATCGGCCGGATCCTGGGGCTGGGCATTCCCTCCGGCATTCAGAGCGCGATTTTCGCCGTCGCCAACCTGTTCATCCAGGTGGGCGTCAACTCCTTCGATTCCGTGGTGGTCTCCGGAAACGCCGCGGCGGTAAACGTGGACAATGTGATCTATAATGTAATGTCCGCTTTCTATACCGGCTGCTCCACCTTCATGGGGCAGAACTGGGGTGCGGGCAAGCTGGATCGGATGCACAAAAGCTACTATATCAGTCTGGCCTACTCCTTCCTGATTGCGGCCATCCTGGGTGCGGGCTTCTGGCTCTGCGCAGAACCCTTCCTCTACGTCTTTACCAACGATCCGGAGGTGGCTGCCGCCGGCATGGAGCGGATGCGCATTATGTGCTTCTCCTACGCCGTCAGTGCTTTCATGGACTGCACCATCGCCGCCTGTCGGGGTCTGGGTCGGAGTCTGGTGCCGACCATCATCGTGATCATGGGCTCCTGCGTATTCCGGGTGATCTGGGTGTACACCATTTTCGCCTATTTCCACACCATTACGGCTCTGTATTTGCTCTACCCCTGCTCCTGGATCCTGACCTCCATTGCGGAAATCAGCTACTATATTCACTGTATGCACCGTCTGCGCCCGGCAGATTCCCCGGCCGCTCAATAAGCCCGTTTGCCCGCCTCCTGAGGAGGCGGGTCTCTATTTAGGCAAGATGTTGACAATTCAACATCTTTATGCTATACTCTCAAATATTGAATATTCAACAAGTCAGGAGGAATTGCAATGCTTCATCGTTTTGAACGCTTTTCCTTGGCCATTACGGAGATTTCCCGGTATTGGCACCAGATTGCCGGGGAAGAATTGGGAAAATACGGCCTCAAGGCCTCCCACGCCACTTACCTTGTCACCCTGGCCCGGTTTCCGGAAGGCCTTACCGCCCCCAGACTGGCCGAGCTCTGCGGTCGGGACAAGGCGGACGTTTCCCGGATGATGTCCATTCTGGAGGCCAAGGGGCTGGCCGTCCGGGACGGAGCCAACCGCTACCGGGGGAATCTCCGGCTGACGGAGGAAGGGAAAGCCGTAGCCCAGGATATCTCCCAGCGAGCCCAGCGAGCCGTGGAGCTGGCCGGAAAGGATCTTACCGAGGAAACCCGGGCGATTTTCTACGGTGCCCTGGATTCCATCACCGAAAATCTTCGCAGAATCAGTCAGGAGGGTTTATGAATCCCATCAAAGCCATTTATTGCCGCGCTGTTCAGACGGTACTGCGGGTCGCTCTGCCGGTGCTTCCCTACCGGGAGCCGGAGGTGTTCCACAGCTGTGCGGAACTGAGCACCGTATTTCAGAAGGGAGCCTTCCGTCGGGTGCTGATTGTCGCCGACACCGGCATTGCCGCTCAGCTGGAGGCAGTGCTGAATGCCAGGCTCACCCTTTCCCTGCCCCCGCACCTCACCGCCACCACCGGTATGGATGCCCTGACCCATGCGGTGGAGGCCTATATCGGCCGCTCCACCACCCGTCAGACCCGGCAGAAAGCTCTGGAAGCCACCCGATTGGTTTTCGCCAATGTGGATCGAGCCTGCCGGAGCGGCCAGGATTGCAAAGCCAGCAGCAATATGCTCACCGCCGCCTATCGAGCTGGCGTAGCCTTCTCCCGATCCTACGTTGGCTACGCCCATGCCGTTGCTCACTCCCTGAGAGGCCAGGACAACATCCCCCACGGTCTGGCCAGCGCGGTGCTTCTGCCCTATGTGCTGGAAAGCTACGGTTCCTGCATCCACCGGCAGCTTCACGACCTGGCGGTGGCCGCCGGCGTTGCCGGGGCTCAGGAATCCGACGCCACCGCAGCCGCCAAATTCATTCGCGCCATCTGCCAACGCAACGCCCGGATGGGCATTCCGGAAACTCTGGAGGACATTCCCGTAATGGCCGCCCATGCGGAGCAGGAAGCCACTCCCCTTTATCCCGTGCCCCGGCTCATGACCCAAGAAGAGCTGATGGGCTTTTACACCCAAGTCGCCAGAAAGGAGTCCCATGGACAGCAGGCAAGCTGAATTTGTTGTATCCTCTCAGCGGAATTTCTTCCGCACCGGAGCCACCCTGCCGGTGGCCTTCCGGCTGAAGGCTCTGAAAAAGCTCTACGGAGCCATTGAAGCCCGGCAGGCAGAAATCTGCGATGCCCTGAAGCACGACCTGGGTAAAAGCGAAACCGAAAGCTATATGTGCGAGATTGGCCTGGTGCTGTCGGAAATCACCTACATGCGCCGCCATCTGCGAAAGCTTGCCGGTGCCAGAACCGTACCCACGCCATTGGCTCAGTTCGCTTCCCATAGCTTTACCCAACCGGTGCCCTATGGGAATGTGCTCATTATGAGTCCCTGGAATTACCCCTTCCTGCTGTCCCTGGAGCCGCTGGTGGATGCCATCGCCGCGGGAAACACCGCCATTGTCAAGCCCAGTGCCTACGCTCCTGCCACGACCCGGGCCATAGCGGGTCTGGTAGCGGCGTGCTTTCCCCCGGAATTCGTCGCTGTCGTCACCGGCGGGCGGCAGGAAAACGCCGCCCTTCTGGAGCAGAAGTTTGATCTGATCTTCTTCACCGGTTCCCAGGCCGTGGGTAAGGTGGTACTGCGCCATGCAGCGGAGCACCTGACCCCCGCCGTGCTGGAGCTGGGGGGCAAAAGCCCCTGCATTGTGGACGCCAGCGCCGACCTGACATTGGCAGCAAAACGGATTGTCTTCGGAAAGTTCCTGAACTGCGGCCAGACCTGTGTGGCTCCGGACTATATTCTCTGCCACGAATCCATCCGGGATGCCCTGGTGAAAGCCCTGAAAGCCCAAATTACCGCCCAGTTCGGCGAAAAGCCCCTGGACAATCCCGATTACGGCAAAATCATCAATATAAAACACTATTCCCGGCTTCTGGGGCTGATTTTGCCGGAAAAAGTGGTTTTCGGCGGGGAAACCGACGAGACCCGCTGCCGGATCGCCCCCACCATCCTCACCGGCGTGGCCCGGGAGGACGCAGTCATGCAGGAGGAAATTTTCGGTCCTCTGCTGCCGGTGCTCACCTTCCGGGATTTTGGGGAGGTCATTTCCCAGGTGGAATCCGGCGGAAGGCCTCTGGCTGCCTATCTGTTCAGCCGGGATCCGGCGCAGATTGATCTTTTCCGCACCCGGATGATCTTTGGCGGCGGCTGCATCAACGACACCATTATCCACCTGGCCACCTCTCAGATGGGTTTCGGCGGCGTAGGAGAAAGCGGAATGGGTGCCTACCACGGAAAAGCAGGCTTTGAGGCCTTCTCCCACCGCAAGAGCATTGTGGATAAAAAATGCTGGCTGGATCTGCCCATGCGCTATCAGCCCTACACCAGCAGGCTGAACCGGTTCCTGCTGAACCGATTCTTAAAGTAAGGAGAGCAACCATGTCAGTCCGAATTGTGATCGACTCCACCGTGGACGTGGCTCCGGAGCTTGCCGGGCGATTCGCCGTGGTGCCTCTGACCGTCACCTTCGGTCATCAGGAATTCATCGATGGAATCACCATCACCCATCCGGAATTCTACAACCGCCTCATCAAAAGCGATGTGCTGCCCACCACCAGCCAGGCCACACCAGCCGCCTTTGATGCGGTGCTGTCCGAAATCGCCCAGGCCGGAGATACCGCAGTGATTGTCACTCTGGCTCACCAGCTTTCCGGCACCTGCCAGAGTGCCCGGCTGGCCGCCGGGGAATACCGGGAGTTTTATGTGGTGGACAGCGGCAGCGTGACCATCGGCGCAGGGATCCTGGCCGAATATGCCCTGAACTGTGCCGATTCCGGAATGACCGCCAGGCAGATTGCCGCAGCCCTGGAGGAAAAGAAGCGGGATATCTGCCTGATTGCTATGCTGGATACCCTGGAGTATCTGAAGCGGGGCGGTCGGATTTCCGCCACCGTGGCCTTTGCCGGAGGTCTGCTGAACATCAAGCCAGTAGTGAACATTGTGGACGGTGTGATCCATATCCTGGGCAAGGCCAGGGGCTCCCGCCAGGGCAATAACCTGCTGGTGCAGGAAATCAGCAGAGCCGGGGGCATTGATTTTTCCCTGCCCATTCTGCTGGGCTACACAGGGCTGACCGACGCGCTGCTCAAAAAATACATTGCCGACAGTGCCCCTCTGTGGAAATACGGAGTGGACTGCCTGCGCTGCACCACCATCGGCAGCGTGGTGGGCACCCATGTGGGTCCCGGTGCCATCGCCGCCGCTTTTTTCCGCAAATCGTAAAATCACGCAAAAAGTCCCTGGGAGCCAAGCTTCCAGGGATTTTTCTCATATCCGATACAGTCGCTTTCCATTTTCGAAGGTAACCCGGTGAATTTCCTCCAGCGGGAGACCCCGGATTTCCGCCAGCTTTTCCGCTATCCGGTAAAGCCTGCCCGGATCGTTGCGCCTTCCCCGGAATGGCTCCGGGGACATGTAAGGGCAGTCCGTTTCCAGCACGATCCGCTCCAGTGGGATGGCCTCTGCGGTCTCCACCGCCCGCCGGGCGTTCTTGAAGGTCAGCACGCCCGTAAAACCGATGTACCACCCCCGGCGAATGAGCCACTTGGCCATCTCCGCCGAGCCGGAATAGCAGTGAAATACCCCTGTGACCTCCGGAAATTCCTCCACGATCCGGATTCCGTCCTCGTGAGCCTCCCGCTCGTGGACGATCACCGGCAGCCCCAGCTCCCGGGCAAGCCTCATCTGGGCACGGAAGGCCGCCTGCTGCTTCTCTCTGGGAATATCCTCATAGTGATAGTCCAGGCCGATCTCCCCAACGGCTCGGATCTTCGGATTCTCCCGGCAGAGCCTCCGGTACTCCTCCAGCACCGCCTCCGTCACCTCATCGGCAGCATCCGGATGAGAGCCTACGGCGGCATAGATATAGTCGTACTCCCGAGCCAAGGCGGCGGCACGCCGGGAGGAAGCCAGGGAGCAGCCGGGATTCATCAGCAGTCCGATGCCCTGACCGGGCAGCGCGATGAGCAGTTCCTTCCGATCCGCGTCAAAAGCCCGGTCATCCATGTGGGCGTGGGTGTCAAACAGCATAGGTTTCTCCTTCTTGAAGGACAGCCACCAGGCAGCCGTCGATTTCTTGTACCCGGGAATCGTCCAGGGAAAAGTCCGTGTGATTGGGAAAGCCCCGCAGCCCCTCTCCGCTGAGCTTGGCCGCCGCCTCCTTCAGTACCCAGAAGGTCAGAATGGCTCTGGGCTTATCGGAGGCGGTATCCAATTGCGCTCTTTCCCCCGGAGACAGAATCCGCCCCGCCAGGCGCAAATCCACCCGGCGATCCAGCTCCTCCGCGTCGATGGCGATATTCTCCCTGTCCAGCACACAAAATGCGTGCTTTCGGGTGTGGCTGATGGAAAAATGCCAGGGGCTATCGGCAAAAAAAGGCTTCCCCCACTCGTTTTTCACAATGGGCGGCAGAGCCTTTCCGGTTTCCCGGCGGTAAAGCTCCGCCAGCAAAGTCCGCCCTGCCCCATGGCCGGTTCGGCCGTCCAGGGCACACCAGCCAAAGATCACAGGGCGTCGATGATGTTGGGATCATCGCCCTCCAGGAATTTCCGCTCCCAGATCCGCTCGTAGAGCATCCCGCCGCCTACAGCCAGCACCACAATGCCGCAGATGGAGAACACCACCCGGGAGGCGGTCAGGGGCAGGAAAATCAGCATCACACCCACCAGTGCCGTCACCACTGCCAGAATCTTGCCCTGGGTCAGGCTGGAAAGCGTAAAGTCCTGGGCACCCCGCAGGAGCACCAGCACGCCCACGATCCGACCACCCCAGGCCGCCCAGGCCAGGGGGTGGGCAATGAGATACCGTCCCAGGAGCACCAGCGCCAGGGCAGTCAAAATCTGCCCCACAGACAGCCGCCCGTCCACCACCATGGCCACGGCAACCGCAATGCCGCCCAGGGTCAGACTCCAGCCCACCACCTTGGAAAGCAGGGCGGAGGCCGTGTCCGGGCAGAACAGCAGCACCAGTCCCAGCGCGATCAGAATCCCAGGCGTGACGAACCGGGAGACAGTCTTCCAGAATCCATTGTTTTTCACGCAAATCACCTCGTGTCTCTAGTATAGCCCGAAATGCCCGGAAAGTCAATCAGCCTAACATCACATCCAGGAGCATCATCACCGCAAAGCCCAGAATAATGCCCATAGTGGCAAAATAGGGCTGCTCCTCCCGGTTCTTCTGGCACTCCGGGATCAGCTCGTGGACGGCAACCAGGATCATGGCTCCCGCCGCGAAGGACAGGGCGTAGGGCAGCAGCCGCTGGACATAAGTAACCAACCAGGCTCCCAGCACCCCCGCCGCCGGCTCCACCATGGCCGAGGCCTGGCCGACGAGAAAGCTTCTGCCCCGACTGCACCCTTCCCGGCGCAGGGGTACGGACACTGCCGCCCCCTCCGGAAAATTCTGCAGGCCAATACCCACAGCCACGCTTACCGCCCCCATCAGGGCATCCGGGCTGTGTCCGGCCTGCAAAGCCCCGAAGGCCACGCCCACCGCCAGTCCCTCCGGGATGTTGTGCAGGGTGATGGAGAGCACCAGCAGAATCACCCGTTTCCTGCCGCCGGTCTCCACTTTCCGCAGGGCACGGCTCACCAGCTTGTCAGAACCCCAGAGAAACAAGGCTCCTGTGAGAAAGCCCACCGTCGCCACCAGCCAGGCGGGCAGACCCGGCAGCCGCTCCGCCTGGGCAATGGCCGGCTCCAGCAGCGACCAGAAGCTGGCCGCGATCATAACACCGGCGGAAAAGCCCAGCATCAGATCCAGGGTTTTCGCCTTCGGCGAGGAAAAGAAAACCACCGTGGCCGCACCCAGAGCCGTCACCAGCCAGGTGCCCAGGGTGGCCGCCAAGGCCATCCAAATATACGCTTCCATAACGCACCTCCTGACACCAGTATAGTTGGTTTCTCCAAAAAGGTGCGAAAAAGAGCGGCTTTTCGCCGCTCTTTTCGGAAATTATCTCAGGCAAGCTCCGCCATCTGCCCGTTTTTCAGCTCCTGCGCCGCTTCGTAGAGGGCGCAGGCCGCCTGGGCACGGGTCACAGGCAAATCCTCAGAGCCAAAGCTTCCGGTCTCCCTAGTCAAAGCGTTATTCAGAAGCACGTCCATTTCCGCGGCGGAAATGGGGCTGTCGGCCTCAAAAACCGCTTGCTCCAGCCCCTCCGTCAGGCCGGAGCGCACTGCCGCCGCCAGATAAGGCTGGAGCCAGCCGGGGATTTCATTCTCGTAGCCCGTCTGGGTAACCTCCTGCTCCACCGGCAAGTCCAGAGCCTTGACCAGCATGGTCACAAACTCCCCCTTTGTCACCGGCTTCTCCGGGCCGAAGCAGGGAGCCTCCCCCACCGTCTCTCCTGCAAAAATTCCCGTCTGCCGCATCCACTCGGCAGCAAACCGGCAATCCTGACCCAGGGTGTCCGTGTACTGGGCGGCATCCGAGGGCTTGAGAATGGTGACAGTCACCGTGGCCTCCCGGGAGGTCTTCCCCGCTGGATCCGTGGCGGTATAGACGAAGGAATCAATGCCCACTTTATTCTTCTTCGGGGTGTAGGTGAAGCTGCCGTCCTCGGCGACGGTGACAACCCCCCGACGGGGCTGACGGGTCACGGTGTAGGTCAAGGGCTGACCCTCCGGGTCGGAGGCCTTCAGCTTGCCGGTATTGGGCAGGTTTTTGTAGGTCTCCAGGGTAGAATCCTCCGCAATGGGCGGCTTATCCTCCTTGCCCCGGACGGACAGGGTCAGAACCGCCGGCTCCGCCGTGCCCTCGGGGTAAATGGGAAGATAGCCCACCTCCAGCAGCCGGTCTTCCTCCGTATCCTTAGGCCAGAGGGTCATCTGGCAGATCTGCCGGGCGGTGAGTACGTCGCCAGGGTGCAGGGTTCTGTCCCCCAGCTTGACGGCGGCGTACCGCTCCGGAAGCTCCGTCAGGTAAATGCCGGAAACCTCCCGGTCGTCGGAAAAATCACCGACACCGAAGCAATAGCTGCTGCCGCTTTCCACCTCCGCGGCAAAGGCCGGGACGCAAAGCCCCATGACGCACAAAAGTGCGCACGTCAAGGCAAAGATTCTGAAACGAACCATACTACATACCTCCATGAATTGAGTTCGGAGGTAGTGTTTGCCAAAGATGGGAGATTTATTCTGAGGAAAGCGGAAAGTTTCCGGAAATACAAAAGGAACCGGATTGTGACCGGAGGGAATCCCTGGAAGGGGCCACACCAGTGTGAGCACAGCTTCTATTTCTGCACGGCGCAGGAACGATACCGAGCGGTACCCAATGGCCTATCGATTATCACCCAGCCCGCGCACGCATTGCCCACCGGGGCACCCGGCAAAAAACCGCCCCAGGCGAAAGCCCGGGGCGGGAAGCGATTCACTTGACTGCTTACTTACAGCAGGGTAGCGAAATGCTTGATGGTGCGGCACATCTGAGAAACGTAGGAGTTCTCGTTGTCGTACCAGGACACGACCTGAACCTGGGTCTTGCCGTCGGGCAGAGCGCAGACCATGGTCTGGGTGGCGTCGAACAGGGAGCCGAAACGCATACCGATGATATCGGAGGAAACGATCTCATCCTCGTTGTAGCCGAAGGACTCGGTAGCGGCAGCCTTCATGGCGGCGTTGATCTCGTCCTTGGTGACGGACTTGGCGCACACAGCGTTCAGGATGGTGGTGGAGCCGGTGGGGGTGGGAACACGCTGAGCAGCGCCGATCAGCTTACCGTTCAGCTCGGGGATGACCAGGCCGATGGCCTTAGCGGCACCGGTGGAGTTGGGAACGATGTTCACGGCACCAGCGCGGGAACGACGCAGGTCGCCCTTTCTCTGGGGGCCGTCCAGAATCATCTGGTCGCCGGTGTAGGCGTGGATGGTGCACATAATGCCGGTCTCGATGGTGGCCAGGTCGTTCAGAGCCTTTGCCATGGGAGCCAGGCAGTTGGTGGTGCAGGAAGCGGCGGAGATGATGTTGTCTTCCTTGGTCAGAGTGTTGTGGTTAACGTTGTAAACGATGGTGGGCAGGTCATTGCCGGCAGGAGCGGAAATGACGACCTTCTTGGCACCGGCGTCGATGTGCGCCTGCGCCTTGGCCTTGGAGGTGTAGAAACCGGTGCACTCCAGGACAACGTCCACACCCAGCTCACCCCAGGGCAGCTCGGCAGCGTTGGCCTTGGCATAGATGGTGATCTTCTTGCCATCGACAACGATGTTGTCCTCGCCGGCCTCGACGGTATGACCCATAGCAACGTAGTTGCCCTGAGTGGAATCGTACTTCAGCAGATGAGCCAGCATCTTGGGAGAGGTCAGGTCGTTGATGGCGACGATCTCGAAGCCCTCAGCACCGAACATCTGACGGAAGGCCAGACGGCCGATACGACCGAAACCATTGATAGCAACTTTAACAGACATGGTAATTCCTCCATTTTTTCTTACTGCATCTTGCAGCAAAGTTACTTTTTCCGTACGTTTTCGATATTCCCGTACGGATTTATGATACCATACCCTACCAATATTGTAAACTGTCAATATTGCACAAAACCGACTCCAGTTTAGGGATTTTCGGTGCAAACTGCTCATATTCTTGTCGCGTTTTGTTCCCGGGAACAATTGTCCGTACAAGGAAGGCAATACAAATTGCACAAAACGGGAAGCTTCCCCCCGGAAAGCGAAAAACGCGGTGCTTTTCGCACCGCGTTTTTCGCTCAATAATCCACAGAGGAATCCGCGCCGACGATGGCAATGTAGGTATTGCCAACGCCGATCTGGAGGTCCTGGGCGTCGTTGGTCAGGAAGTGAAAGGGAGCCTTGTCCCCGTCGCAGCCCCAGACAATGGGGATGATCTTGCCGCCGTTGGCGTAGTAGCCTGTGCCGCCGGCGTTGAAGTCGGCATAGTGATAAATGCCCTCGTTGGTCACGTCTGCGAACATGACGATCACGTTGGTGAAGCCTTCGGCCTCGTCGGTGATCTGGTCGTGCATCTCCTGGCCGTACTGGTTCCAGACATACTTGCCGGTTTCGGCATTGTAGATCATCTGGGTGTCCTTCTTGGCCTGCTTGTAGTTCAGATGGATGGTGATGTCGGAAGCGTCCTCGCCGGAGGCGGGGGTGCCGTCCTCGGTGAACCGGAAGCCATAGTCCCGATCCAGGGTCTGGGGCCAGCCCTGCTTCTCGGCGTACTCCTTATAGCCCGCGCCGATGCCGAAGAGGCTGTTCTCCAGGCTGCGCTTGTACTCCTTATCCCGGTAGGAAACGTTCGCTTCCTCCTGGACGACCCAGGAGTCGATATTCATATTTTCAATTCCTCTGTTCTTCGCGTCGTCCAGAGCCGTGGTAGAACCGCCGCCGTGTGCCAGGATCAGGTCATAATGCTGGGCGATCTGGTTGAAAATGGGTCGGGTGGAACGGGTGGAGCCGATGGCCTTCACGCTTTCGATGTCGCTGAACAGAGCCAGGCACCGAACCACGTTGTTCATGTTGACGTACATCTCCATGACCACATCGGCGTAAATTACGCCCACATGGGGCAAATTCTCCCGGAGGTTGCTGACGGTGCTGGCGTAAATCCGACCCTCAAAGGGCGCGTCCAGCAGCTTGCCGTTCATGGGGTTCCGGTAAACGGGCGGCTCGGTGGGTACGGTGGTAGGCTCGGTGGTGGGCTGCGCGGTGGTCTGCGCCGCGGTGACGGCCAGATCCTCCGCAGCCTGGCTGTTCTGAGCGGCCTCGGCGTTGCCCCGGCCGGGGATCAGCTCGCCGCAGCCGCACAGCAGCATGGCCGCAGCCAATGTAAGCGCAAGAATTCTTTTCATACTTTTATTTCCTTTCCTATGTTTATTGGGGAAAGCCTGAGCCTTCCCTATTTTCCTTCATAATAGGAATAAGCGACTTATCCTTTATTCCCCGGTGTCCTCGATGAGGGCATCGGCCATGGTTTTACCCATGGAATAATAGAACACGTTGTCCCGGGCGGGGTTCAGATCAGGCAGCACGCCCCGGTGGGCGTAGACGTTGTAATAGCCGAACATGATGGGGATGATCCGGCCGTCCTCCGCCAGCTTCTGATAGAAGTTATAGTAGTTGCCGCTGTCCTCCAGAGCCTTCAGACACATGTTGTAGAGAATTTCGTGGGACAGGCCGCCCCGGCTCATCTCGCCGTAGGGTCGGAAGAACTCCGTCAGATCCATGTCCGGGCTCAGCCGGGTCATGCCCAGATATACGTCGTAGTTGCCCGCCACGATGGTGTTCTTGAACAGGGTGCCGCCGCTTTCCAATGTGGTAGTGGGCAGACCCAGCGCCGTCAGATTGGCGGCCAAATCCCGGGCGATCCGGGTGCGGGCGGAATCGTCGGAGTTTACCAGAATCCGCATTTCCTTGTCCTGGCCGTCCTTCTGGGGGATCCGGTAGGCGGAAAGCTTCTCGATGAATTTCATGGGGTCGTAGGCGTACTTGGCCGCCAGGGATTTGCTGTAATAGGATTCCGTGGGAGCGCAGGGCAGGGTAACGGCGGACACCAGGCCTTTATAAGCGGACTCGGCCAGGCTCTCCCGATCAACGCCGTAGGTCAGGAAGGTACGCAGGGTGCCGTCGTCAAAATGCTCGGAATAGAGAATGTTGCAGCCCAAATAAATCATGTAGCCGCTTTCGATTTCCCACAGCTCATAGTCGCAGCGATACTCGGCGAAGGAGTCGCTCATGGGGTTGGTACACACCACGCTGACAGAATCGTCCCCGTTGAACTGGAACGCGTCCCGAACCTCGGAGGTGCTGCCCACAGCGGTCAGGTTGATGGTATTGTCCCGGGCGGGGATTTTCAGATCGCCGCACCACCAGTTGGGGTTGCGCTGAAGCACCGCGCCGCTGGTGCTCTCCACAAACACATAGGGGCCGCTGCCCGTGGGTGCCTCGGTATTGAGCGCCACCTCCGAAGCCTTCACAATAGGCACATCCAGCAAAAGCGTCAGATTCTGGTAGGCGGTGTCCGTCTGGAACAGTACGCCGCCGTCCTCCGTCTCCTTCACCTCCAGCAGGTGCTTGTAGAAGCGGTACTTATAGTAGTCATTTTCCATGGCCTGCTTGTAGGAGGCCACCACATCGCTGGCCGTCACGCGACTTCCGTCGGAGAAGGTGGCGTTTTCCTCCAGGTAGATCGTCCAGTTCCGGCTGTTGGCGGAGACCTTGTACTTGGAGCACAGAATGGGGGTGGTGTTTTTCTTATTGTCCACGGCAAACAGGGGCTGATACATCAGGGACATCAGCACCCGGTTGGTATAGTCACTGCCGAACAGCGGATTCAGGGAACGTTCCGGGTAGTAGGCCAGCACCAGGTTCTGGCTATCCTCCGCTTCCTCCTCCACCACCGTTTCCTCGCCGTCCATCAGGATCGCGTCGCCGGTGGCCACATAGCCGTCGTTATCGATAGAGCGGCCGCAGCCGGAAAGAAGCCCTGTCAGCATGGCAAGCACCGGAAGCAGGCACAACATTCGTTTCACTTTCCCACCTCCTTGCAGGTGATCACCGCGCCCTGGGAGCCGCGCTGACCGTGGCTTGCCCGGTGAGACCAAAACCTGCCGCACTGGCAGTAGGTACACGCGTCGCTGATCTCGATTTGCGTCACGCCGATTTCTCGCAGGCTCAGGGCGTTGATGGCTTTTAAGTCCAGGTGGTATTTCTCCCCCCGCCGCTCAATATAAGCCTGAGCGGCCTGTCCGTAGGATGCCAGCATGGCCTGGGGGACATCCTCATCGGTCTCAAAATGGCACTGCCCGATATTGGGGCCAATGGCCGCCCGGATATTCTCCGGCTGGCAGCCGAAGGCATTCACCATGGCCTTCACGGTTTTCGCCCCGATCTTCTGCGCCGTACCCCGCCAACCGGCGTGGGCCGCGCCCACCGCTCCCGTCACCGGGTCAAAAAACAGCAGGGGGGTGCAGTCGGCGGTGAACACCAGCAGTGTTACCTCCGGGGTATTCGTTACCAGAGCGTCGCACTCCGGGTAATCCCGGTGGCAGAAGCCCCGGCAATCCCGGTCTGTCACCACCCGGACGATGTCCGAGTGGGTCTGCCGGGTCATGACGTATCTTTCCGGGTCAAAGCCTACTGCCTTTCCCAGCCGCCGGAGATTTTCCACCACGTTTTCCATGGTGTCCCCCCGGCCGTAGGCCAGGTTCAGGCTTGCCTGGGTGCCGGTACTCACGCCGCCATAGCGGGTGGTGAAGCCGTGGGGGACAGAGATCCCCCCGGCGGTTAAAAACTCAATTTGGTCAACAGTTTTCGTTTCTATCGGCATTCCGATTCTCCATAGGTATCGCGAATTTGTATTGCGCTCAGTCAGCCAGCTTGTCCTTCTGCATACAGCACTTCTTGTACTTCTTGCCGCTGCCGCAGGGGCAGGGATCGTTGGGGCCGACCTTCTTGGAAGCGTTGCGCACGGGCTGCTTCTTGACGGTGGCCTCGCCGGAACCGGCGGTGCCGGTCTCCTTGGCCACCTTCTCCCGTTTGACCTCCTGGGTAGGCCGCAGCTGAACCAGGAACATCCGGCGGATAGTCTCCTCCTTGATGGCCTGGATCATGGCCTGGAACATCTTGTAGCCCTCTTCCTTGTACTCAGTCACCGGGTCATGCTGGCCGTAGGCGCGCAGACCAATGCCCTGCTTCAGGTCGTCCATGGCATCGATGTTGTCCATCCAGTATTCGTCCACCACCCGGAGCATGACCACACGCTCCAGCTCCCGCATAACGGCGGGGGTATAGGCCTTTTCCTTGGCATCGTAGGTGTGTTTGGCAATGTCCAGCACCGTTTCCGCCACTTCGGCGGCGTGCTTGCCCAGCAGCTGACTGCTGCGGCTCGCCAGGGTGCCTCTGGCGAAGTAGATGCCCTCCATGGCCGCGGCCAGACGGTGCAGGCCGTCCTCGTCCGCCACGCCGCCGTTTGCGCTCAGGGCGGCGTTCACCGTGCCGGTGACTACGTCAGACAGCATGGACATCATGTTCTCCCGAAGATCCTCCCCGTCCAGCACCTTCTGCCGCTGGGCGTAGATGACCTCACGCTGGGTGTTCATCACGTCGTCGTATTCCAGAACGTTCTTTCTGGCTCGGAAGTTCCGGGATTCCACGTTCTTCTGGGCGTTTTCCACGGCACCCGACAGAATTTTCGCGTCAATGGGGGTGTCCTCGTCCAGACCCAGGGAATCCATCAGCCCCGCCACCCGGTCGGAGGCAAACAGGCGCATCAAATCGTCCTGAAGGCTCAGGAAGAACCGGCTCTCGCCGGGGTCGCCCTGACGGCCGGAACGGCCGCGGAGCTGATTATCGATCCGTCGGGACTCATGTCGCTCGGTACCGACGATGAACAGGCCTCCGGCGGCGCGCACCTTCTCCGCCTCGTCGGCAATGGAGGCCTTATACTTTTGCAGCAGCTGCTTGTACTGCTCCCGGACGGCCAGAATCTCCGGATTGTCGGTCTCGGCGTAGGAATCCGCCTCCATAAGCAGCTCCTCAGGCAGGCCGGTTTTCGCCAGCTCCGCCTTGGCCAGAAAATCCGCGTTGCCGCCCAGCATGATATCCGTACCACGGCCGGCCATGTTGGTGGCGATGGTCACAGCGCCGAACTTACCGGCCTGAGCCACGATCTGCGCCTCCTGCTCGTGGTGCTTGGCGTTCAGGACGTTATGGGGAATCCCCTCCCGCTTGAGCATTTTGCTCAGAAGCTCGCTCTTCTCAATGGAAATGGTGCCCACCAGCACCGGCTGACCCTTTTCGTGGCAGGCCTTCACCTGGGCGACGATTGCCCGGTACTTGCCCGCCTCATTTTTGTAGACCACGTCGCTGTGGTCTATCCGGACAACAGGCTTGTTGGTGGGAATTTCCACCACGTCCAGGGAGTAAATGGCGGCAAATTCCTCTTCCTCGGTCAGCGCGGTACCGGTCATGCCGGAGAGCTTGTCGTAAAGCCGGAAGAAATTCTGGAAGGTGATGGTGGCCAGGGCCTTGCTCTCGCTGGCAACGTTCACGCCCTCCTTGGCCTCGATGGCCTGGTGCAGGCCCTCGTTGTAGCGTCTGCCGTACATCAGTCGGCCGGTGTATTCATCGACGATGATGATCTCCCCGTCCTTGACCACATAGTCAATGTCCTTTTTCATCAGACCCCTGGCCTTCATGGCCTGGTTGATGTGGTGGGACAGAGTGGCGTTCTCCGCGTCGGCCAGGTTCTCCACGCCGAAGAACCGCTCGGCCTTGGCAATGCCGGAGGCGGTCAGGGACACGGTGCGAGCCTTTTCGTCCACAAAGTAGTCGCAGTCGTAGTCGTCGTGAACCTCCTTGTCCTCGGTTTTGGCGAAGACCTGGCGGCGCAATGTGGACACAAACCGGTCGGCCATTTCGTACAGCTGGGAGGAATCCTCCCCCTTGCCGGAAATAATCAGGGGGGTACGAGCCTCATCGATGAGGATGGAGTCCACCTCGTCCACGATGGCAAAGGCATGACCCCGCTGGACAAGCTCCTGCTTGTAAATGGCCATGTTGTCCCGGAGGTAGTCAAAGCCCAACTCGTTGTTGGTGCAGTAAGTAATGTCCGCGGCGTAGGCCACCCGACGCTCCGCCGGGGTCATGCCGGGGATCACCAGGCCGATGGTCAGACCCATGTAACGGTAGACCTTGCCCATCCACTCGGACTGGTATTTGGCCAGGTAGTCGTTGACGGTGACCACATGGACGCCCCGTCCCGTCAGGGCATTCAGATAACTGGGCAGGATGGCAACCAATGTCTTACCTTCGCCGGTCTTCATCTCGGCGATCCGACCCTGATGCAGGACAATGCCGCCGATGAGCTGCACCGGATAGGGCCGCATACCCAGCACCCGGTCTGCCGCCTCCCGGATGGCGGCGAAGGCCTCAGGCAGCAGATCATCCAGGGTTTCGCCGTTCTCCAGCCGCTCCTTGAACTCGGCGGTCTTGCCCCGAAGCTCCTCCTCGCTCAGAGCCTTGTAGCTGTCCTCCAGAGCCAGAATTTTATCTACCGTGGGCTGGATTTTCTTCAGCTCCCGCTGGGAACGGGTGCCGAACAGTTTCTCAATAAGTCCCATTACAATCTCCTTTTGGTGGGGCAGTCCGCGAAGCGGTGCTGCCCTCTATTCATAAGCGATAGCTCCTACAAGCTGATTTTGATCATTATACCATAGTTATCCGGAGAAGAAAAGTCGAAATTGTGAACAATCTTCCCCTTTCTTCGTCAGAATCCCCAGTTGGAATCGAAAAACGCCGTGATTTCTGCCTTTCCCGCCTTCACGCTGCCCTGCTGGAAATCCGGCTTGCCGCCGCCCCGGCCGGACAGAGCCGCCGTCATCTGCCGACCCATAGGCCGCAAGTCCTCAGTATGGCTGGCCAGGCAATAGCCGTAGCCCCTTTCGTCGCTGCCGCTGAACACCGCCGCCACGCCGCCGCAGACCTGGGCAATCGCGTCCGCCAGCTCCCGCAGCCCCGTGCCGTCCAGACCCTCTTCGAAGTGGAGCACATTGCCTTTTCCTTCGTAACTTCTGGCGGTCAGGGCAAAAATCTGCCGCTGCAGACCCACAACCTTGAATTTCAGAGCCGCCAGCTGGTCGTTCATCCGCTGGGCAGCCGAGCCGGTCTCCAGAATTTTCGCGGAAAAGGCCTGGGAAACCAGCTTATTCTGGGCATAAACCTCGCTGAGCAGCCGGAATGCCTGGGCGCCGCAGGCCATCTCGATCCGGGTGCCGCCCCGGAAATTCACCCCGCCGAACAGCTTCACCAGGCCGATTTCCCCGGTGGCCGCCACATGGGTGCCGCAGCAGGCGCAGATATCATAGCCCGGAATCTCCACGATCCGCACAGGCCAGGGAAGTGCTTTTTTCGTCCGGTAGGGGACAGTGGGCAGTTCCTCGGGACTAGGGTACCAGCAGCGGACAGGCAAATTCGCCCAGACCGCCCCGTTGGCCTCGGTCTCGATTGCCTCCAAGGCTTCCTCCGGAACGACCCCGTCAAAATCGATGGTGGTCACCTCCGCGCCCATGTGAAAGCCGGTGTTATGGTAACCGTACCGCCGGTTGATAATGCCGGAGACGATGTGCTCGCCGCTGTGCTGCTGCATCCGCCGGAATCGGCTCTCCCAGTCGATGGTTCCTTCCACTGTCTGCCCCGGCTCCAGAGGTTCGGCGCAGAAATGCACCACCGTTTCTCCCCGCTCGTGGGTGTCCAGCACCCGAACGCCGCCAAGAATACCGGTGTCCCCGGCCTGTCCGCCCCCCTCAGGGTAAAAGGCGGTGGCGTCCAGAATGACGGCAAAATAGTCCTTCTCCGGCTGGCAGGACAGAACCCGCGCCTGAAAGGTTTTCAAATGGCTGTCTTCATAATATAATTTCCGTGTCTGCATAGGGCACCTCCGGATTGGTTTCCTGAAATATGGAATGATTATATCACGGGGCAGGCCAAAAAGCAATCGTCTCTCCTGTTTACATAACGCATACCAAAACTTTTTCCGGATTTTACTTCCCTTTTGGGGAAAATTGGTGTAGAATGAGTAAAATCCCATTTTCACGAGGTGATGACCATGCCCGCCAATTACGCCCACTACCGTTTCGGCAAACTGGCACTGCCCACCCTCCCCGCCGAGGCTCGGCAGTGCATCGGCCGGTTCCGCCGACTGTACGACATCGGTCTGCATGGGCCGGACATTTTCTTCTACTACAACCCCGCCATAGCCACCGCCGTGGGTCAGTTGGGTCACAGCTACCACGCCCGCAGCGGCCAGCTGTTCTTCCCGGAAGCCTGCAGGAAGGCAGATTCCGAGGCGGCAAAGGCCTATCTTCTGGGGGTTCTGGGTCACTACTGCCTGGACTCCGCCTGCCATCCCTATGTGAATCAGCTGGTAAGCATCGGCGAGGTACGGCATATTGCCATTGAGTCTCAGCTGGAGCGGCGGCTGCTTCTGCTGGACGGGGTCAAGTCTCCCGAAACCTTCGACATGAGCAAGCGGTTCCGGCTGACCCGGGGCGAGTGCATGACCGTGGCGGAGTTTTATCCCCCCGCCACCGGAGCCAACGTCAGCCGCTGCGTCAAGCATATGGCCTGGTGTACCCACTTCCTTGCCAGCCCCAACCGTTCCTGGCGTTGGAAGCTGCTGCACAGAATCAAGCCGGAGCTGTGCGACATTTTCATCCCGGCGGAGGACGACGAGAATTCCACGCTGTATGTGGACGAGCTGGTGACCCTCTACAACCAGGCTCTGACCCGGTATCCGGAGATGACCCGGCAGCTTCTTGCCCACCTGAAGGACGGGGCTGCGCTTGGCCCGGAATTTCTTCCCAGCTTTGACCCCCATAACGATGGATTGGAGAGGCACCCATGAAAGAGAAAATGAATCTTACGGCTTTGGAAAAAAGCTGGATCCTGTACGATGTGGGAAACTCCGCCTTCATTCTGCTGGTGTCCACCCTGATTCCCATTTATTTCAATTCTCTGGCCACCGCCGCGGGCGTTCATGAGGATCTGTACCTGAGCTACTGGGGCTACGCCGGTTCCCTGGCCACGGTGCTGGTGGCTCTGCTGGGGCCTGTCTGCGGCACCCTGGCCGACCGGAAGATGAAGAAAACCTTCTTCCTGCTGGCTCTGTTTCTGGGCGCGGCAGGCTGCGCGGCCTTAGGGCTGGCTCCGGGCTGGTTCAGCTTCCTGGGGATCTTTATCCTCGCCCGGGTGGGCTATTCCGCCAGCCTGGTGTTCTACGACTCCATGCTGCCGGAGATCAGCAAGGACGCCCGGATGGACAAGGTTTCCTCCCTGGGCTACGCCTTCGGCTACATCGGCTCCGTGATTCCCTTCATCGTCTGCCTGATCCTGGTGCTGATGCCCGGAACCTTCGGCCTGACCCAGGGCAGTGCCATGGTCATCGCCTTCCTGATCACCGCCGCCTGGTGGATCGGCTGCACCGTGCCTCTTCTCCGGCGGTATCATCAGACCGCCTTCGTCACCGCGCAGAACAGCCGGCTCCTGGACAGCTTCCGCCAGCTGGGCAAGACGCTCCGGGAGGTGAAGAAGGAAAAGCACATTTTTGTGTATCTTCTGTCCTTTTTCTTCTTCATTGACGGGGTGTACACCATCATCGACATGGCCACGGCCTACGGCGCGGCTCTGGGGCTGGACACCACCGGATTGCTCCTTGCCCTGCTTCTGACCCAGTTCGTGGCCTTCCCCTTCTCCATTCTCTTCGGCCGACTGTCCGCCAGGTACGACACCGGTCTGCTCATCAAGGTCTCCATCGCCTGCTACACGGGCATTGTGGTCTTCGCCGTGTTCCTGGTGAGCCAGTGGCAGTTCTGGCTGCTGGCGGTGCTGGTGGGCATGTTCCAGGGGGGCATTCAGGCTCTGAGCCGCTCGTACCTCGGCAAGATCATCCCCCCGGAGCGCAGCGGCGAATTTTTCGGGCTGATGGACGTGTTCGGCAAGGGAGCCTCCTTCATGGGACTGACCCTGGTGGCCGTCGTGAGCCAGCTCACCGCCGGAGCCCAGCTGCACGTTTTCGGCCTGACCCTAAAAAACGAGAACATCGCCGTGTCCTCGCTGATTGTCCTCTTTGCCATCGGCTTCGTCCTTTTCTGCAAGGCGGACAAGCTGAACCGGGAACGGGTGGCGAAATGATCGTCCGGCGTGCGGAAGCTTTCCCGCCAAAAGGGTTTCCCCCTTGAAGCGCAAATTTCAAAAAAGCTGTCATTGGGAATCATCCCGCGGGATGGTTCCCAATGACAGCTTATTTTCTGCTTGTTTCTTTTCTTTGGCAGCGCCCCAAATGGGGCAGCCTTTTAGGATTCTGCCCGCCTTCTTTTCCGTTTCTTCGGAGCCGGGGCGGCGGCCGCGAAGAAACGCTGGAAGCGCATCTGCTTGGCTCGCTCGTCCATGAGAAGGGCGGTCTCCCGGAGAATTTCCGCCCACTCATCGGCGGTCTTCCGTCCGTTTGTCCGCAGGAACAGATAGGGGCAGTCCTCCATTTTCCGCCGGCCGAAGGCATCCGCGTAGGGGCGGATGACCCCCAGAGCCAGGGCGTAGGGCGCCATATTGAAGAAATAATCCGGGTCATTATTCAGCAGCCGGTTGATGCCGTCTCTGGGCAGGTGCTTCAGATAGCCGCGCAGACCCAGAATCTGGCAGGAATCATGGCGACCCAGATCGCTGCGCCGTCCGCCATAGGCTGCGAAAAAGCCCAGCACCCACTGACCCAGAATGCAGCACAGAGGGATCAGGGGCTGGCCGCTGAGGAAGCCCAGCAGTGCCCACAGAGCCAGCACCGCCAGGCCAATCCATACCGGCATCTTCCCCCGCAGATGGGTGCAGTAGGCCACATCCTGCATGAGCCAGCCGGAAACCAGGCCTACGAAGGCCAGAATCACCGCCATAACCACTGCCAACGCCAGCACGCCGCTCATGTTCATGGCCACACACACGCCGCAGATTCCCTGGGCAATGCAGGCCAAGACCCGGAAAATCCTGACATTGCCGGAGCTGCCGTGGTACATACTCCGCTCAAAGGGCACCATCGTCCCCACCTTCCGGCACAGGGTGCCATACTGATTGCCCGTGGCATCCACTACCTCCCGCTTGCTGAACAGCAGATTGAACACCTTATTTTCAAAGGCACTGCGCTCGTTGCCCATGTCCATCCGCTTTTGGAGTAAAATCCGGTTTCCCTCCCGGACGATAAGCAGATAGCCCAGCTGCGCCCAGGAGAAGACCATCATGGTCAGGTCGCCGCCGGTCAGGGTCAGGCGGCAGCCAAGCTCTCCGGCGGTAATGCCCTCCGGGGCGGTAGAAGCCCGGCTGGACATCAGGGGCAGGGTACGCAGGGTCAGCAGCCAGTACAGCAGTGCCGCCCCGAAGAAACCCAGAATATAGGGAAGCTCCGGGTTTCCGTCCCGGACGTAGGTGCTGACCGTGGGGAACATTTTTTTCGGCACCTGCATGGTCATGGTCACGCCCTCCCGGTCGTTCATGACGGCGGTGGCGGAGCCGATGACCTGACTGCCGGTAATGGGCAGAATCTTCAGGTCGGACTCAATGCTCTCCTGCCGGTAAATGCTGGTAAAGGCAGGATCCAGACCTACGCAGTTGCTGGGCATGGTGATGGTGAAATTCAGAGCCTCCACCGGGTAGGCAAAGCCGGAAAGCAGCGGCACCGTCAGCACCAGCTCCCGCTGGGGATCCTCCTTCTTCTGATCCACCTGGTCCTGGTTGATGGTGGTGATCTTCACCGCCTTAGGAAGGGTGTAGCCGATGCGCACGGATGCCTCGCCCACATAGCCCTTGCTGATCTTGCTCAAATCCACCTGCTGGGCGGAGCCGCCCTGCCGGACGGAGGCGGCGGAGCCATTCAGGGTGATGCTCTTGGCATCCAGGGGCACCGGGTAGGTCAGACCGTCCAGAGCCGCCTCCAGCCGGAGATTCACCGTGACCGTCATCAGGCAGTCGCCGTCGGAGGTGACGGTGCTCTGGATATCCACCTGGGTGGCCGCGGTCTCCGCCGCCGCCGGAAGGCAGAAAAGCCCTGCCAGCAGGATCATGAATGTCAGCAGCATCCCAAATCGCTTCACGCGCGCCGCCCCCTTTCCGGAAATCTTTCTGGTATTTTACCATGGAAGAAGGAAAAATGCAAGTAAAGTCCGTCATGAGAAGAAAATTGGACAGAAAAAAGCCGTCGGCCTTGCCGACGACCATACGATTATATGCACTAAAAGAGAACACTGTCATTGTGAGGAGGCCGGTGGCCGACGCGGCTCCTTCTATCGGAGTGCATCGCAAAAACGATACCGAGCGGTACCCAATGGCCTGACAATTATTGGTCAGCCGGGCACGCATTGTCAGCGGCGACCCGCCGCAAAAGAAATGACCCTTGACTGCCGC
>ERZ808242.701-NODE-701-length-22883-cov-4.171193_pt1 | contig 22883 bp, 24 predicted proteins | sample MGYA00521244_ERZ808242 | MGnify/ENA primary metagenome ERZ808242 (study PRJEB31516, sample SAMN03275573) | gut metagenome | biome: mammalia-associated habitat; material: feces | host: Papio cynocephalus | place: Kenya | collected 2012-07-27 ... | reverse complement strand
TGCGGCGTTTACGCCGCATTTTGTTTTTTCGGCGACATGCGCGGCGAAAAAACACATTGTAAGCGAAAAACCGCTTAATTTAGCGGTTTTTCAAGAAAACAGGGGTGGAGTACTCACGGGGATAGAGTGCAGTCCGAAAATCTCTGATTTTCGAGCGAACGGCATTCCCGTCCAAAAGCGCAGCGAAGCTGAGCGGTATTAGTACATTCCGCCTGCCTGAGCGGCTGCTGCGGCGGCAGCGGCATTGGCTGCTGCCTTATCCTCGGGAGCGTCAGCTACGAGGCTTTCGGTTGTAAGAACCATTGACGCAACGCTTGCGGCATTTTCAAGAGCGGATCTCGTAACCTTTGTCGGGTCAACTATTCCTGCCTCAATCATATCGGTATAGGTTTCGGAATATGCGTCAAATCCGTAATTTACCTTACCGCTGTTAACGATTTTATCAATTATTACAGAGCCTTCTATTCCTGCATTGAAAGCAATCTGACGGATAGGAGCCTCCAAAGCCTTAAGCACGATATTAACGCCTGTCTTTTCATCGCCCTCAGCCTTAGCGGCAAGCTCGCTGACAACAGGAATTGTATTAAGAAGCGCAACTCCGCCTCCTGCAACAATACCCTCTTCGACAGCGGCCTTTGTTGCGGAGAGTGCATCCTCAACGCGGAGCTTTTTATCCTTCATTTCAATTTCGGTAGCGGCGCCTACTTTGATTACGGCAACACCGCCCGAAAGCTTAGCAAGACGCTCCTGCAATTTTTCACGGTCAAAATCAGAGGTGGTGGAAGCAATCTGATTTTTAATCTGACCTACGCGGTCCTTGATTGCGTCCTTATCTCCAGCGCCGTCAACAATAATTGTATTTTCTTTTGTAACCTTAACCTGACGGGCTTTACCGAGCTGTTCGATAGTTGTATCCTTAAGCTCAAGACCGAGCTCCTCGGAAATAACCTCGCCGCCTGTAAGAATTGCGATATCGCGAAGCATTTCTTTTCTTCTGTCTCCGAATCCCGGAGCTTTGACGGCAACGCAGGTAAAGGTTCCGCGAAGCTTATTAACGATAAGGGTAGAAAGAGCCTCGCCCTCGATATCCTCGGCAATAATAACAAGCTTTTTGCCAGACTGAACTATCTGCTCAAGGAGAGGAAGAATTTCCTGAATATTTGAAATTTTCTTATCGGTAATAAGAATCAAAGCGTCGTCAATAACAGCTTCCATTTTGTCGGAATCGGTTACCATGTAAGGAGTGATATAACCGCGGTCAAACTGCATACCCTCAACAACCTCGGAATATGTCTCGGCGGTTTTTGACTCTTCAACGGTAATAACACCGTCAGCCGAAACCTTTTCCATAGCTTCTGCGATAAGCTTTCCGATAACCTCATCGCCCGAAGAAACGGTTGCAACTCTCGCAATCTCATCGGTACCGGAAACCTTTTTGGAATTTTTGATAACTGTAGCAATTGCGGCGTCGGTAGCGGTTTTAATGCCCTTCTTAACAACCATCGGGTTTGCGCCGGCGGCAACATTCTTCATTCCCTCGGCAATAAGAGCCTGTGCCAAAACGGTAGCGGTAGTGGTACCGTCGCCTGCGGCATCGTTAGTCTTAACGGAAACCTCTTTTACAAGCTGAGCGCCCATATTCTCAAACGGATCCTCAAGGTCGATTTCCTTAGCGATTGTTACGCCGTCATTAGTAATGAGCGGAGAACCGTATTTCTTATCGAGAACAACATTTCTGCCCTTAGGTCCTAATGTAACCTTAACAGCATTTGCAAGCTTATCAACGCCTGCCTGCAAAGACTTTCTTGCTTCTTCACCGAAAATAACATTTTTAGCCATAAAACATAACCTCCAGAATTATTCTACAACCGCAAGGATATCAGAAATATGAAGAATTGTATATTCCTCATCCTCTATTTTGATATCGGTGCCCGAATATTTTGCGGCGACAACCTTATCTCCGACTTTAACATTCATTTTAACTTCCTTGCCGTCAACAAGTCCTCCAGGACCTACTGCAACAACCTCGGCTATCTGCGGCTTTTCTTTAGAAGCGGATGTAAGAACAATACCGCTTTTTGTGGTTTCTTCAGCTTTAGCGGATTTAATAACTACATTGTCCGCAAGTGGTTTAATAATCATTTTTACTCCTCCGTAAAATATAAATTGGTGTTTATTTCATCACCGAACATTATGTATTATAGCACTTATTTTTAAAAAGTCAAGTAAAGTCAAACACATTTAATTTTTTGTTAACATTTAAGCCTTCCATTCCTTTCGGAATAACAAAATCTATTGCGTTTTTAACTATTTTGAATACCATGCTTTTTGTTTCGATAATTTCACCGTCAAGGTTTACCGGAACTGCCGTTTCAGATGTAAAAGACATACTTCCGCAGTCGCTCAGCCTGCAGTAATCAAGCTTTTCATGCTCGCCGTGCTCGTATTTTTTAAGAAAGCTTGGGATTTTAAACTTTGAGATTTTATTGACAAGTGTAAAATTAAGCTTTCCGTCATAAGGAACGGCGTCGGGCGCTGCCATATATCCGCCGCCGTAAAAAGGAGCGTTTGCAACAACCGCGAAAAGGCACTGAGCGGTAAAAGCCTTACAGCCGTCCACGGAGATTTTTAATTTAACTCCGATTTTGCCCAAAAATGTTTTTAAAATAGAAAGCTTATAAGCGAGCGGACCCGAAACAAGCGGCCATTTTTTAAATATGCTCATATCCCTCGCAACTACCGCGTCCATTCCGACGGAACAGCCGTTAAGGCAGTAATTCTCATTTGCCTTGATAACATCCATTTTGACAGTTTCGCCAGAAACCTGATTTTCAATCTCGGCAAAAAGAGAATTATCGGGAAAAGCCTTTAAAAAGTCGTTTGCCGAACCGCAGGGAATAACGCCGAGCTGAGCGTTTTCATAGCCTATTATACCGTTTAAAACCTCAAAGCAGGTTCCCTCTCCGCCGCAGGCAAAAAATCTGATATTCTTTCCGCTTTTTGCTTCTCTTAAGGCAATCTCGGTCGCCTCGCCCTTATACTCGGTGACATAAACCGAATAATCGGCACCTTTATTTAAAAAGAAGGCGTTTATTTTTTCAAAAAGCTCTTTTTGAATATTCCCCTTACCTGCCGCCGGATTTATTATGAAAACATATCTCATTTCTTTTCACCGTTATTTTTAAAATACATATATACCTGACATTTTATCATGCCGTTATAAAGCTTTCTTCTTTTATCGGCTTTTCTTCCGAAGATTTTTTCAAAATCATCGTGAGGGCTGATTATAAAGTATTTTTTGCCTGCCGACTGTACAAATCTTTCGCCCATTATTCCGTAAAGCTCTTCGGCGGCTTTAATATCTAAAAGCCGCTCGCCGTAAGGAGGATTTGTAACGGTTATGCACCTGTCAAATTCGGGAGTGAATTTTCTTATATCCTGCAAGGAAGCTTTTACATATTTTTCAACGCCCGCTTTTTTTGCGTTTGCAAGAGTAAGCTCGATACATTTTTCGTCAATATCAAAGCCCACCGCCTCAAAATCAACATCATGCAAAATCAAGTCCTGAGCGCGCATTCTTTCGTTGCGCCAGACCTCGCGCGGAATAAAAGGAAATCTTTCCGCGGCGAAATATCTGTTAAGACCAGTCGCTCTTTTAGTCGCCATCAGAGCCGATTCTATAAGAATTGTTCCGCTTCCGCAGAAGGGGTCATAAATCTTAGTATCGGGATAAATTCTTGCAAGGTCGCACATTGCGGCGGCAAGTGTTTCCTTTAAGGGTGCGTCATTTGAATTTCTTCTGTAGCCACGCTTATGAAGTCCCTCGCCCGAGGTGTCAATCATAACGGTGACCTCGTCCTTAATAATCGTAAACCTTACCTTTATTTCGGCGCCTGTTTCTTCAAACCATTTTATATTATATTTTGAGGATAATTTGTCAACTATCGCTTTTTTTATTATCGACTGGCAGTCGGGAATGCTGTGCAGCGCAGAGTCTACCGACGAGCCGTTTACGGGAAAGGCGTCTTTAATTCCGATAAATCTTTCCCAATCCAAGGCTTTTACCGAATCAAACAGCTCCGTAAAAGAGGTTGCCTTAAACATTCCGACGCAAATTAAAATCCGCTCGCAAAATCTCGAATTTATATTGGCTCTTGCAAGCATATCATATCCGCCGGTTAAAATTACTCTTCCGTTTTGCGCGGTAACTTCCTCAAAGCCCATTCTTCGGAATTCATCCGCCGCTATGCCCTCTATGCCGAACATACAGGGGACAATAAATTTAAGTTTTTCCATTTATACTGTACCGTTCCTTAAAAAACAGCGTTTTCACTGTAAAATAAAGTGAAACGCTGTCTGATTTTCTATTTATCTTCCGCCGCGCTTTGTGCGGTGAACCTCAGGATTTTTTCTTTTAAGGTCTGAAAACTTTTCGTCGCTCGTAGCCTTAAAGCGGTTCATCATTTCCTCAAAGCTTGATGACTCTTCCTTTTTAGGAGTCCAGATAAAGGACCCGTCCGGTTTAGACGGAGCAAACTGCTTTCTTTCCCTGCGCTGGGGCTTTTCTCCCTCCTTGCGCTCGGGCTCTAAGGCTTTTTTTATGCTGAGAGAAATCTTTCCGTCCTCGCCTACCGAAAGAACCTTCATTTTAACAACATCGTTTTCCTTGACAAAATCGTGAATATCGTTTACATAGGTTCTTGCAACCTCGGAAATATGTACCATTCCCGATTTACCTTCCCCTATATCCGCAAAAAGTCCGAAATTTGTTATTCCGGTTATCTTTCCCTCGACAATGTCTCCCACTTTAAGCTGCATAAATTTTTAAAATCCTCCCAAACTCATTTACCGGATATATCCTCATAGATTTCTTCATTTGAATATCTGTATCCGAAATAATCGCGCGCCGCTTTTTCAATCAGCTTATCGTGAGCCTCATCGGAATTCAGCTCTTCAAGCTCGCTGATATAATCTTCTTTCTGCAGTTTTTCCGCCGTAAGCCTTTTTTCCTGCTTTTTTAAATCGTACAGCTTGTTCCAAAGGGAAGCAAGCGTAAAAACCATATAACCCGAAACCAGCAAAACCAAAAGCCGCAGCAGGACGCTTTTCCTACGCTTAACTCTTTTTGCCATTACTTAATCTCCGTTTCTTTAGTTATCATTCTTTATTGTTTTGTCTTAGTATACAACATAACAATATCACTTTTCAAGAGTTTTTTGATTTTTTATCGAAACTTTAGGCAAGTGCGCCGCGGATTTACAAAAAATTTCAAATTTTTCCGAAGCAAATGCGCAAAAAGCCTCCGTTTTCTTTTTTATCACCCTGACAGCTCTTACGATAAGCGCCGTTACGCGTTTTAATATCTTAAATAAAACCACCGACAGGGTTACACGGCAGACAAAAAACGCCGCCGCGGAAATAAGGAGGACATAGCCTCTTATTTCTCCGTTGGTCCTTACAAAAAAGAACAAAAAGAAGCAAAAAGCTTCCGTTATCCAAAAAACAATATCCTGAAAAAACACTGATATTTTTGAGCATTCCGAAGCCGCTCGGTAAGCCCTGAAAATATCGTAAAACATACATGCGCCGAATCCCATGACTATAGAATACAGCACTGTTAAAATCTGGTCGGAATTACTTATTTCCCACATAATTATCTGAAAAACCTTGAAATAAAGCTTCCGCTTCTTACCTCGTTCATATACACAACCGCGTGAATTTTACCCTCGGCGCTTAAATCGCCCGACTGCATATCGAAGCTTTCTATATGTAAATTCTCTCCCTTAACCGTTATCCTGCCCATAACACTGTCAAGAAGCAGGGTTTCATCATCAAAAGAAATAACATTTTTAATCCCCGCCGCCGACAGCTTTTCTCTGTTATCTATAACAATACTATGAGGAATTTTTAAAGTTTCATCCATTCTCTTCCCTCCTGTCACACTAAAACAGTATATTCAGGGAAGCTTGGATTTTATTCTATTATTTTATAAAGTCCTCCGACATCGTCCTTTTTTACGGTCTCTTTAACCTCGGTTACCTCAAGCCTAACCGTTCTTGCGCCGAATGCGATTTCTATTATATCCTTAGGCTTAACCTCATAAGAAGCCCTTGCCGGCTTTCCGTTCACCGTTACTCTGCCTTTATCGCATGCCTCGTTTGCAACGGTTCTTCTTTTGATAATTCTCGATACCTTTAAATACTTGTCAAGTCTCATATTTTTACCCATAAAAACACCGCCTTTTATTAAAAGGCGGCATAATTTTTTAATTTTAAATTATTTTATAGCGTCCTTAAGAGCCTTACCTGCTTTGAATACAGGATTCTTTGAAGCGGCAATCTCTATGGTCTGCTTTGTCTGCGGATTAATACCGGTTCTTGCTGCGCGCTCGCGAACCTCAAAGGTTCCGAAGCCTACAAGCTGTACCTTTCCGTTTTCTTTAAGAGTTTCAGTGATAGCGTCGATAACTGCTGCAACAGCCTTGTCAGCGTCCTTCTTAGAAAGCTCAGCCTTTTCAGCAACTGCTGCTACTAATTCTGTCTTGTTCATTTTAAATCCTCCATAAAAATAAGTAAGTAAACTGCGAAAAACGCAGTTAACTACATATATTATTATCATATTTAATGCGAAAAATCAACTGTTTTTTCTTAAATTTTATGTTTTGTTCAATTTTTCATTTCGTATTTGTGCACATCGCTTAATTCTTGTTCATTTTATAACCCTTTAAATGACACAAAATGACAAATTCAGCTTTTTTTCAGCTCTTTTAAGTCAATTATCCGAAACAGCAAAATCAGCGCAAGATATATAACTGCGGCTGCAATTACCGCAAGAGCGGTAAATAAAAGCGAGCCATCTTTTATTTCGGATATAAAATAAGCCGCACAAACGCTTATAACAGCCGGCAAAACGGGCTTTAAATAAATAATCAGCATTTTTAAATTCAAAACCCTTTTGGTTATCAGAAAAGCAAGCACAAAAGCGAGCATTATAAAATATGTTACGGCGGCAGTATAAGCGCAGGCTTTTACTCCGATATCAGAAGCCGAAAAAAGAACAATATTAAGCGCAAGCTTTATAACCGCTCCTAAAGCGACCGCAAAAAGCGCCCCCATTTCAAAGGAATACGACTGCATAACCGTGATAAGCGGAATACAAAGTCCTGCAAAAACAGCGGCTATACCGTAAGAAAAAAGCATTTCGCCGCCGTACTCCGTCGAATATTCGCCCGAAAAAAGCAAATTCATAATAGGCCCTGAAAGCACCATAAGTCCAAGTCCTGCCGGAACGGAAATTACAGCGCTTAAATTCATAACCGATTTTACAGCATTTTTATTATCGTTTTTTTCTTCTTTTTTTACAATCGAAGAAACAGCGCTTATTCCTATAACCGAAACAAAAGAAATAACAAAGCCGAAAAGAGTATAAGCCTTGCTTCTTACACCGTACATAGGATTAAGCAAATCCGGCGAAATCCTGCCTGCTAACATAGTTTTAACGGTTAAAGAGTCAATAATATTTGTTATACTGCCCGCAAGCGCGGCGGCGGCTATCGGAAGAGTCGTCTTTAAAATCCGCTTTGTATGAAGCACCGCTTCAGAAGCACCTGACGGCACCGCGGATTTTTTTGATTTTAAATAAAGATATCCGTCCGACACAGCACAGCCGAATGTCACGCCGAGAATTGCCGCGGCGGCGGCAAAATATGATTTATCGGAAATTTTAAATGCCAAAACGGTAAGTCCCAGTCCCAAGCAGAGCTTACAAAGCGCAAGAATTACATCGGACACCGCAACGGGAAGCATATTTTCCCTGCTTTCGAAATATCCCCTGTAAACCGACATTACGCCGCAGAAGATTATCGAGGGAGACATTGCCGCATAACAGCAAAAGCTTTTTAAATCTCCGCTTTTAAGCGATATAAAAAACGAGCCTAAAAGGAAAACGGCAAAAAGTATAACAGAAAGCTTAAAAAAAGCTTTCTTAACTGTATTGATGCTTAAAGCTTTATTATCGGAAAAAAGCTTTGCCGCGGCAACGGGAAAGCCGACGGAGCTAAGCATATATAACGGCGCAAACAAATCATAGGCAAATGAAAAATAGCCGAAGCCCTCATCCCCCAAAAGATTTGAAACGGGGATTTTAAAAATTGCGCCGATAATTTTTGCAAGCATGGTCGAAGCCATTAAAATTACCGCACCCTGAGCAAGAGTTTGCCTGTTTTCTTTAGTTTTCATAATCCTTTATTACCTGCTTAAGATATTTTAAAAAGACCTCGGGCAAGGAAGCATTATCGAACAAATTCATATTTCTATGATTATTTGCGGCATTTTCATCCGCACCGTCGGATATTCTTCTCAGCGCCGCGAAAGGAATATCGGCGGCATTGCAGACAGCCGCTATTGCCGCGGATTCCATATCGCATGAGGACGCATTAAAGCTTTCATATAAAAATCGGCTTATACTTTCATCGCAGATAAATTTATCCCCCGATACGGCGGTTTCTTCCAAATCAAAGCCTAAAGCTTTTGCTATTTCAAGAAGCCTTGGGTCGGCAAAGGGAAATTCAGTTTGATCTGGCTTAAAATAGGGCTTATAGCCGATAGGCGATAAATCGAAATCATGCTCGATAAATCTTTTCGGAAATAAAAATCCGCCCAAGGATTTATTATTAAGTCCGCCCGACATTCCGAAATTAAGAACAATCCTACAGCCAATATCTATAAGGTGCATACAAGCCGCGGCGGCATTCACCTTGCCTATTCCGCTGTTAAGGCAAATTGCCTCTGCGCCGTCAAGCTTTAAAACCATTCCTTTCTTTTTAAGGAAATCAAAGCTTTTAACATCTAAATTTTTTACGCTTTCGGCAAACGGAATAAATTCATCCTTATCCGCTATTATCACGCCGATTTTCTCAATTTTGTTTTCCATAAATTATTTTATTTTCGCTCCGCAGTTATTGCAAAAAACGGAATTTTCCGAGTTTAAAGCGCGGCAGTTAGGACAAATAATTTTATTTTTAGAATCCGCAACCTCTAATTCCAATCTTTCGATTTCTGCCTCTTTTGCCTTTATATCCTCAATTATTCTTTTTACCTCTTCGCTGTTTTCCGCGCTGTCCTTTAAATCTCTGTAAAGAATCCTGCCTAACTGCGCAAAATCCTTTTCCATTTCATTCTTTACGGTAGCGATATTAAGCTTAGTTTTACCTGTATTTACAAGCTCGCCTGTTTTTTTGAAGGCAACATCGGCGGTTTCCTTTGCCTTGTTAACAAATTCATCGAATTTTCCCATGATTTTTACCTCTTTTTTAAAATTTATAAAACTACCCTATAAATTCTCTGAGCAGAGAATTTTCGGGGACAAGCTTTCTGTCAACGCTTTCGAATTTTTCTATCATTTCCTCAAGATACATAAATTCTTCATAGTAAGGATAAGAGCTGTCCGCTCCCTCCTTAAGCTTTAAAAATCTGTTTTTATAAAGACCCAATTCGTAGGGGTGAAATGTTGTAAGGTGCATATCGGCGGTAGGCTTAAATTTATAAAGGTTTTCCCTTTCGCCCTCGATTACGCCCTTCCACATTTTAAGAGTTTCAAAAACGGGAGAATTTCTGAAAATTTCATCTCTTAAAATTCTTCTTATCATTCTTATCTGTCGGCTTGAAATAAGCTTATTTCCGTCAACATCTACAACATTTTTATTTACGCTGATATAAACCTTAAAGATATTTTTTCTCTCAACCAAATCGGTTATAAGAGGATTAAGCGCGTGAAGCCCCTCGACTATAACTATTCCTTTATTTCCGATATCAATATTTGTAAGCTCTTTTTTTCTCTGCTTTGTCATAAAGTCAAATTTCGGAACGCTTGCTTTTCCGTGAGTTATTATATCCTTAAAGCAAACCTCGAGAAGCTCAATATCAAGTGAATTGACCGATTCAAAATCCTTTTCCCCGTTTTTAAGAATAGGAAGCTTATCGGAAGTTAAATAAAAATCGTCAAGCGATATTACCTGAACGGTTTCATTAAGCTTTAAAAGCTCTTCCTTTAAAAGATGTGCGGTGGTGGTTTTGCCTGAGGACGATGGTCCCGCAATGGCTACAATTTTTATATCGTCATCCCTTGATACATGCTCGGCGAGATTTTTTACAATACCGCAGTATTCTGCTTCGCATTCGTTTACAAACAAGAACGGATCGTTCCTTATTTTTTCATTTATCAGGTTTACTGAATTTATCATAAAAGCCTATCGCCTTTTCCTTTCTTAAAATCTGTTCGTCAAACCTTGTGATATATTCATAAGGATATTTAAAGTTAAAAATTCTCTCGATTAAATTGCCGTTTGGCTCTCTTAATTTTGTAACGGCACTTGCGCCTGCGGCGAATATGGAATGGGTTTCGTCCATAATAAAGACATTATAAAGGCACTCAAAGCCCTTCTTAGCATACCCGACATTTTCGAGATTTCCAACAGTTTTACTCTGCCTGTACATATAATACGGCATAATTTTGTTTTCCTCAAGCTTAGCTCGGGCTAAGTCAACCATTTCGGCGGTTTCATTTCCGTTTGAGCCATCAAGATAAGCTTTATCCTTAGTTATAAAGGACGCTCTTTTATATGACAGAGAATGAACGGTTACGCTCTCGGGGTCAAGCTCTATAACCTTATTTAATGTTTCTTCAAAGCTTTTAAGGCTGTCGCCCTCAAGCCCCGCTATTAAATCCATATTTATATTATCAAAGCCGAGGCTTCTTGCAAGCTTAAAGGCTTCGACGGTTTTTTGCGACGAATGCTTTCTGCCTATGATTTCAAGCACCTTATCGTTCATAGTCTGCGGATTTATGCTTATTCTTGAAACCGAATGATTTTTTAAAACTCTAAGCTTTTCTTCGGTTATCGTATCGGGTCTGCCGGCTTCGACGGTAAATTCCCTTAAATGCTCAAAATCAAAATTATTTTCAACCGCGCTTAAAACCTTTTCTAAAAGCTCCGGTTCAAGCGTAGTCGGAGTTCCGCCGCCTATATAAACCGTTTCAAGCCTTAAATCAAACATTTTTGCGATTTCGGCGGTTTTCTTAAGCTCCTTACATAAAAGAGAAACATATTGAGGCATTATATCCGAGGCCTTTTCGATTGAGTGAGAAACGAATGAGCAATACGAGCACCTTGACGGGCAAAACGGAATTGAGATATAAAGACTATATGAATTATCCTCCGATAAAGCGATAATCCTTTCTTCGCTTTTGACAGTTTCTTTTATAAGGCTGATTTTTTTATCGGACACCGAGAATTTATCTTTAAATATCCGCTCGGCCTCTTCGAAAGAAAACTGCTCACTTAATTTCAAAAAAAGCTTTGCGGGTCTTATTCCGGTTAAAATCCCCCAGCCCGAGGAATATCCCGTTATGTCGCTAAGCGCCTTATAAAGCAGAGTGCAAAGCTTTAACTCGCACTCTTTTTTTATATCGAAAACCGTGTCGGTCACATTATCAGTATATGCCGATTTTTTATTTGATATATTAACCCTTACGTCGGCAAAATACTTTCTGTTTTCATTTTTAAGCAAGCAGAAAATACCCTCGGTTTCATCGGTCAATTCATGAAATATTTTGATTTTTTCAAAAGGAAAAAATATTCCTATCAGCTTTTCTACCTCATAATCAAAGGTATGGTTAATATTAAAAACATTTATCATAATTCTATATAAGGGTTGTACTTTCTTTCGTGTCCTATAGTAGTAGGTCTTCCGTGACCCGTATAAACCTGCATATCTTCGGAAAATTCATTTAAAAGGAATTTAACCGATTTTATAAGGTCCTTTCCGTTTCCGCCGAAAAACCTGTCGTTTCCGATGCTTTCAAAAAAGAGCGTATCGCCCGAAAACATAACGCCGTTTATAATATAAACGGCTCCGCCGACTGTGTGCCCTGCGGTAAGCACCGTTTTTATTTCCAAATCCCCGACAGTTATTATCTCGTTGTTTTTAAGCTTAATATCGGCATAAAACGGCTCGATATTAGCTCCGAACATCTGCGAAAGATTGGCTTTTTTATCGCGGAGCGCATATTCGTCAGGCTCTCCTATCGCGATTTTAACGCCGTATCGGTTTTTAAGCTCCTCGGCTCCGCCTATATGGTCAAAATGGGCGTGCGTCAAAAGAATGAGCGCTTCTTTTTTATTTTTTATTGCGGAATTTAAAAAATCGGAAATTTCGTGAGTGAAAACGGCAGGGTCTATTATGACTGCGGATTTTAAAGAAGAAACAAGATAGCAGTTGGTTTGCATTTCGCCTAAAACCAAGGTTTTTATCTCCATTTATTTCTTCCTCCGGATTTCGCTGTCAAGCATAACGGTTACAGGTCCGTCATTAACGAGAGATACCTGCATATCCGCGCCGAAAATCCCTTTTTCAACGCTTTTAACGCCGTAACCTTTAAGCGCTTCGCAAAATTTATCATACATTTCACAAGCCGTGTCGGGCTTCATTGCCTTTATAAATGAAGGGCGGTTGCCCTTTTTGGTATCAGCCGCCAAAGTAAACTGAGAAATGCATAAAACCTCGCCGCCGACATCTAAAAGCGAGCGGTTCATTTTGCCCTCTTCGTCCTCAAAAATTCTTAAATTCACGGTCTTTTTGGCAAGAAGCTCAATGTCGCTTTCGGTGTCACCCTCAACGGCGCAAAAAAGAATAAGAAATCCCTTGCCGCATTTTCCGCAAAGCTTATTATTGACTCTGACCGACGCTTTTGACACTCTCTGAATAAGGGCTTTCATTTGCTTATCCTTTCGATACTGTAAATTCCCTTTATTTTTTCAATCCTTGCTATTATACTCTTTAAATGCTCAACGCTTTCGGCGCTTATTGTTACGATTATAACGCAGTTACCGTTTTTAGTCTGCCTTGCGTTTACAGAGTGAGTGGCCACACGCATATTATTAAGAGTATTTATAATATCAATAAGCAGTCCTTCCCTGTCAATAGCGCCTATATGAAGAGTTGAAATAAAGCTTTCGGCGCAGGAATTTGACCAGTGAGCGGGAATCCACCTGTCAGGCTCCGCAGAAGAAGATACATCAACAGGGACATTCGGGCAGTCTCTTTTATGCACCGAAACGCCGTGGCCCCTTGTGATAAACCCTATAATTTCATCCCCCGGAAGCGGCGCGCAGCATTTTGCAAGCTTTATTAAGCAGTTGTCAATTCCCTCTATAACAACGCCGTCGGTCGAGGTTTTCTTAGCGGTGACGGCAGGCGGCATTTCAGGCGGCTTTGCCGCCGCGGTGCGCTTATTATAGTCCTCTCTTATGCGCGGCATAAGCTTAGATAAAATAAGTCCGCCGTAGCCTAAAGCCGCAAAGAATTCATCGCGGTTTGCAAGGTGGAGCCTTTCGGCAATCTGGTCTAAAAATCCGTTAAGCTCATCATCGGATAAATTTATGGCGTTGCGCCTGAACTCGCGCTCTACCATTTCCTTACCCTCGGCGATATTTTCGGTTCTTCTTTCCTTTTTAAACCATGACCTGATTTTTGACTTCGCCTGATTTGTAACGGCAATATTTATCCAGTCTCTGCTCGGTCCGTGGCCTGCCTGATTGGTAGTTATTATTTCGATAACCTCGCCGGTTTGAACAACATGGTTTATAGGAGCGATTTTTCCGTTTACCTTAGCGCCCACCATTTTAATTCCGACAGCCGAATGAATTGCGAACGCAAAATCGACGACGGTAGACCCTACAGGCAGATTTATTACGTCTCCCTTAGGCGTTACCGCAAAAACATCCTCCTGAGAAAGGTCAACCTTTATGCTTCTTACAAGCTCGGACGCGTCTCCCGAAGAATCCTGATCCTCTAATATCTGCCTTATCCAAGCAAGACGGTTTTCAAAGCTTTTATCGTTTGAATTTATTCCCGCTTTATATTTCCAGTGTGCCGCTATTCCGTATTCCGCGGTGTGGTGCATATCAAAGGTTCTTATCTGAATTTCAAATGGCACACCGTCACGGCTTATTACAGTGGTATGGAGCGACTGATACATATTTGGCTTAGGCGTTGAAATATAGTCCTTGAACCTATTGGGAATAGGACGGAACATATCGTGCATTATACCTAAGATATTATAACAGTCCGCAACCGTATCGGTGATAATTCTTATCGCATAAATATCGTAAATTTCGTCAAAATCCTTGCCCTGTAAATACATCTTGCGGTAAATTCCGTAAATTGACTTAACGCGGCTCTGGAAAGACATTTTTACATTCGGCATTTCCTCTTTTAGCCGCTCCTCAATGCGCTGGCGCAGATCGTCAAGCAGGGTTTCCCTATCCTTGCTCCGTTCCTTTAAAAGCTCGGAAATTTCCTTATAAGCGACGCTGTCAAGGTGCTTTATCGCAAGGTCCTCAAGCTCTTCCTTAACCGTTCTGATACCGAGCCTATGAGCGATAGGCGCATAGACCTCCAAGGTTTCAAGCGATTTATCAAGCTGTTTTTGGGGAGACATTGCGTCTAATGTCCGCATATTATGGAGACGGTCGGCAAGCTTAATGATTATTACCCTGATATCCTTACCCATGGCAATAAGCATTTTGCGCAAAGTCTCAGCCTGCTGTTGCTCCTTGGAATTAAAGGAAAGCTTTCCGATTTTCGTGACCCCGTCAACAAGCAGGGCAATTTCAGAGCCGAATTCTTTTCTTAAATCCTCTAAGGTTACATCCGTATCCTCAACTACATCGTGCAGAAGCGCCGCCGCAATCGCGCTTGAATCCATTCCTAAGGTTACGATTATTTCAGCCACCCTGAGCGGGTGAATATAATAGTCCTCTTTAGAAAGCCTTTTTTGTCCGGCATGATGCAAAACGCAGAATTCATAAGCTTTTTTTATAAGCTCATAATCATATTCTCCGCCCTGCTCATGCATTAAGTTTTCAAGGCTTTTATAATTATCAAGTTCTGCTTTTTTCATCATTGCGCCTCCTTTAAAAGCTTATTATAAATTTTTGAATTATTAAGGCTTGTTTTTTCCTTTGCCGGAATTCCGAAAATAACCTCGCCCTCTCTGCCCGCAAGATTCAGTTCTTCTAAAACGCTTACGGACATAACCGCCTTAGCATAAGAAACCTCATCGGTCAGAATATATTTTATGCTTTCATTTCTTATTTTTTTACCAACGATTTTTTTATATATTATACCCACTTCTTCGCGCGTGGGAGTAATTTCAGCCGAGCTTTTAACAAGACCCGAAAGATAATCGTCAAGAGAAAAAAGACTATTAAAATATTCTTCCTCCCTAAAGCCGGACGGTCTTATGCCCTTTATCTGCACCGAAAGATTTTGTTCTCCTTTAAATTCGTTTATCCCAACACTAATTGCGACATCTATTTTTTCACCGACGCCAAAACAGAATTCATCGGTTTTAACACCGAAGGCAAGCGCCTGAAACGAAGTATTCCCCTTGCTTAAAAGAAGCTTTGTATGCTTACCTGAGCTCAGCGGCATAATTCTTGCTATCTCGCAGTCAAAAACAGCGAAAACAGGAACGGGATTAGAGTTTCCGAAAGGCTCTAAAGCCTCAACCGAATAAGCCATATCGAGATTTAAAGCCGCAGGATTGATTTTAAAATCAATATTAAGCTCGGGAACAGAATTTCCGTTATTTAAAGCGAAAATATTTATTTCTTTTCTGAATTCTTCGATATTTTCTTTTTCTATGCTCATGCCCGCCGCAAGCTCATGTCCGCCGAATTTTAAAAGCAAGCTTTTGCAGGAAAAAAGCGCGTCATAAAGATTAAAGCCCTTAAAGCTTCTGCCCGAGCCGTGGCAAACGCCGTCCTCCTCGGTCATAACAATGCTGGGTCTGCCGTATTTTTCGGTAATCCTCGCCGCAACTATTCCTAAAACTCCGCTGTGCCAATTCTTCCCGCAGATAATGATAACGCGGTTATGATTATATCCGTTTCTCTCGATTATTTCGCAGGCGGATTTTGATATTTCCTTTTCCATTGCCTGCCTTTTGGCATTTTCCGAATCTATCTCATTTGCAAGGGATAAAGCGCGCATATTATCGGTGCATAAAAGAAGCTCAAGAGCACGGCTTGCGTCCCCCATTCTGCCTGCCGCGTTAATACGCGGAATGAGCCCGAAGGAAAGCCTTGAAGAATCAATATCATTGCGGTTCAGCCCCGCAACGCTTATAAGAGCGTTAACCCCTGCTCTTTTATTATTTCTAATATATTTAAGTCCCGATTTTACAATACAGCGGTTTTCATTGACAAGCGGCATAACATCGCCGACAGTAGCCATAGCCACTAAGTCTGAATACTTATCAAGAAGCTGTTCAGGCTCCTTTTCTTCGATAACGCATACAAGCTTAAAAGCAACCATTGCTCCGCAGATATCCTTAAAATCGGAAATATCGTCCGCTCGGTGTGGGTCGACAACCGCCTCTGCCTCCGGCAAAACCTCGGGCGGAATATGGTGGTCAGTAACAACCGTTTTTATCCCTAAAGAGTTTGCATAGGCTATCTCTTCAATTGCGGAAATACCGTTATCAACGGTGATAATAAGCTCCGCGCCTTTATTTTTTAAAATATCAACGGCATGCTTATTCATTCCGTAGCCCTCGGAAATTCTGTCGGGAATATATGTAATGACATCGGCATTTTTTGATTTTAGATACTCAAACATCAGAGCGGTTGAAGCGACTCCGTCGCAGTCATAATCTCCGAAAACGGCTATTTTTTTGCCCTCTCCGATTGCATTTTTTATAATTTCCGCGGCTTTCTTTATATCGGAAAGCAGATTAGGGTCGGAAAAAACGGGCTCGTCGCTCAAAAAAATTTCAAGCTCGCTTAAATCCTTTATATTTCTTGTGCCCGCAATCAGGGCGGCAAAGGGGTCGATTTCGCAAATCTCGGCGGCTTTTTTTGCAAATTCCTTATCGGGACATCCGATATTCCATTTTTTGACCGACAAAAAACCGCCCCCTTAAAAATCATTTATTCATTTTATTTTAGCACTTTTCGAGGTTTTTTTCAATATATATTTAGACAAAAATGCAGCATACAGAAAATGTGTTATTTCTGTATGCTGCCTCAAGTTCAAATTATCTATAACCCGAAAATTAAAAACTAATTGTTATTTATAATTTCTTTTATTTGTTTGCAGATTTTTTCAAAAGAAAAATCATTTTTAAAATAGTCAGTATTATCTGCAATAGAAAAAGCTTCTGCAGAAAAGCTGTCAGTAATTTTAACAAGTTCTTCTGCAATTTCTTCGGGAGTAAAATTGCTCATTGAAATTATATTGTTGTTAAAACTTTTAAGATCTTTGTTTTCATAAGTATTTGTAATAGTTTTTATACCGAAAGTAGACATTTCCAAAGGCGGATAACTTGGATGAGGAGAAATCATAAGAGAAATACCGACATAACACGAACTCATTAGCCTTGCGTAATTTTCAATCGTAAGTTTACCTACTGATTTTAAAGTACACCCGTTTCCAACTACTAAAGGAGGATGTTTTTCTCCAGCCGAAATAAGTTCCCACTCTAAAGCATCATCTGCCAAAACAGCCCACTTTCTTAAAGATTCTGCTATTAACTCCATACAGTTTCGTGATACCGAAGGGCGGCCATAGACTAAAATCTTTTTTTCTTTTTTCTTTGGAGGATTTTTTATAATTTCTTCTTTTAAAGAACTATTAAGAACAGGATCAAAATAGAATTCCCTGAAAAAAGAATAATTATGAATTTTAAAATAGTCCCTCAATTCGTGACTGTTAAAAACAGCTATGACATTCTTTTTAAAATGATAAGTGCTTTCAGCCATTGCACTAAACGAAGACCACGGATAGAAAAACGGTTCATAGTCTTGTATAAAATAAATCATAGGGAAATAATGTCCGAATCTTTCATTTATATAACTTAAAACACTGTCAGTAACAAATGCTGTCCACCAAGCGGTAGTGATAAATAAATCATTTTCTCCAACAGGCAAAGTTCTGTTTGCCCTGTCGGAAAAAGGAACTATTTGTTTTTCCGCTGTTGAATCGGATTCGGAATCACATAAAACATACCCCGGATAGTTACTAAGATATTCTTCATATGTCGCCTCATCCGAAACTATCATTCTGCATTTTCCGCCTAAAACATCTGCTAATGCTTCATAAAATTTTAATGCAGTAGTTATTCCTCCGAAAACATGCTGCGGATTCAATGTAGGAACAACAATATTTAATCTAAAATCGCTTTTTATTTTAGTGTCCGGCCTTGGAATCATTGGAGTCAGCATAGGCAAAGAAGGATTAAAAACCGAAGCTCTTTTAAGCTTGTTATAAAAAGATTTAGCAAAAATTTTTAAAGACAATTAAAAAACTCCTCTTCAAATAGTTTTAATTTTAGGGACAGCACTATTTATATCAAGATTAGGATTATAATTTGGATCACCTTTTTCTATATAAGGCAAATAAACTTCACGGGATTTAACAAAATCAATTTGCGGAATGTTCCTTGCATCTCTTGATTTAGACTCTAAATGATACAATTTTACATTAGCATCATACAAGACCCTAAGTCCTTTTTGAATGGCTCTTATACATATTTCGACATCACTTCCGCAAATAATGAATTCTTCATCAAATTCTCCGATTTTTTCGATAACTTTTCTCGAAATAGCCATACAAGCGCCGGTTACGGCACTTACATCTCTACTTGCCATCGGAGAAACAAACGGACTGGCTTCATGAACTTGAGACATGCCTTTAAATACGTGATCGGCCCATCCATTCATACCAATCACTACTCCGGCATGCTGTATCGTATTATCTTTATATAATAATAACGGTCCTACAACACCTATATCGTTTCTCAAAGAATTCTCAACGAGCCTTCTCATCCAGTCTCTGGAGATTATTTGTGTGTCATTATTTAAGAATATAAAGACATCGCCTATACTGTTATGAATACCAAAATTGTTCAGCTTAGACCAATTAAATTCAAATTCAGCTTTTATAACCTTTATGCGTGAATTCGATTTTATTTTTTCAAAATACTCAAATGTTTCTTTTTCTTCAGAATTGTTGTCTAATATTATTATCTCATAATTGTCATAATCGGTTTTCTTTAAAATGCTATTTACACAAGCCCTTAACAAGTCACAATGATCCTTTGTCGGAATTATTACGGAAACCATTGGCTGATTTTTTGGAATGGGATACCTTGGATCAAACACAAAAGTAAACTTGCTATCGAGCACATAAGCATCTTTGCCGTATCTGCGCTTAAGATGTTCCTCTAAAGCCATTTTACCAGCATTATGAGCATACGGCTTAGAATTAGGATTTATAGAAGTAGAGTTTTCAGTTTCACGCCAAGTATATAAAATATCTTGAATATGATAAATCTCTTCTGTTACTTCGGATAGTCTTAACATCAAATCATAATCCTGACTTCCGTTAAATTTATCTCTTAATCCCCCGATTTTATCAAACAAATTTGCTTTAAAGCAAAGCAAATGACAAATATACATTTGAGAATACATTAAATCTCTATTAAAATCCGGTTTAAAAAACGGTCTGCATCTTTTACCTTTGTAAGAATGATCCTCATCACTATAAAAAACATCATAGTCCTTTTCATTTATAATTTTTGCTATAGAATATAACGCATGCGGTAAAAGCAAATCATCGTGATCTAAAAGAGCTAAATATTCTCCTTTGGCCATTTTTCTACAACTATTTGTATTTTCTGAAATGCCCAAATTATCTTTTAATTTTTCAAACTTAATTCTTTTATCTTTTTCTTGATATTTTTTCACAATTTCTGAAATATATTCGTGCTGTGAGTCGCTTGCATCCGCAAGACAAAGTTCAAAGTTTTTATAAGTTTGTTTAAGACAAGATTCAATCATTTCTTTAAGCATTTTTTCATCTGTATTATAAAGGGGGACTAAAATGCTGATAAAAGGATTTTTTCCTAATTCTTTATTTATATGATATTTGTATTTGTTATTTTTAATCCAAATTTCATAGTTTGCCTCATTATCATTGCTCAAATGAAGAATTCTTTTAGCAAAGTTTAAAATTTTTCTTCCTAATCTACATAGCGGTGTGGGCAAAAAGCATTTAATAAAAGCTTTAACTATGGCTTTTTTTCCTAAAATAGCAGGATTATTAACTATATCAGACAAATAAGATTGTGTATCAAAATACAATTTTTCTAATTCTTTATATTTTTCAACTACATCCTCATTTTCATCTTTGCTTTCGATAATACTATCTTCTAACTCAACATCAATATTTTTGTTCATAAAACCCCTCTAAATAAAAATTTATGAATTTCTGTAAGCATCGCAAACGGTCTTTGCATCGCCTATCATTTTAACTTTTCCTTTTTCAAGCCACATGCAATGCTTACAAAGTCTTTCAATTTGATCGATTGAATGAGAAACGATAATAACAGTAGTGTCATTTTGCATCATTTTATTGATTCTTTGCTCACATTTTTGCTGGAACAGGAAATCGCCTACTGCCAAAATCTCATCGACTATAAGAATATCCGGAGTAGTAACCGTTGCGATTGCAAAGCCTATTCTTGCTACCATACCTGAAGAATAATTCTTCATCGGAACATCTAAGAAATCTTTCATTTCGGAAAATTCAACTATTTCGTCAAACTTAGAATCCATGAATTTCTTTGAATAGCCTAATACCGATCCGTTTAAATATATATTCTCCCTTGCGGTAAGATCAAGATCAAAGCCCGCACCGAGCTCAATAAGCGGAGCGATTACTCCGTCCACCTCGACGGTTCCCTTTGTCGGCTTTAAAATTCCCGAAATTATCTTAAGAGTTGTGCTTTTTCCGCAGCCGTTAAGTCCGACAATTCCGAAAACATCGCCTTTTTTTATTTCGCAGGAAACTTTATCGAGGGCTACGAAATCTTCATACATCAACTGCCTTTTGGCGAGCTTTAAGAAAAACTCCTTTAAACTGTCAAGCTTTTCTTTGCTCATATTAAAATGCATTTCAATATCATGCAGTTCTACAGCATTTTCTTTTTTCATATTCTGCTCCCGTTTTAAATGTGAAGAATGAATTTTCTTTCAAGCTTATTGAATACCAGTGCGCCTAACGCAAAAACACCGAGTGAAATTCCTATACATATCAAATTAAACTGAAGTCCCGGAATCTTGCCGTACATCACAACATCTCTGAAATATGTGACATAATAATACATCGGATTTAAGTGAACAACTGTCTGAATAAGCTTATGTCCCTCTAACAACTCGTCCGAATAAAGAATAGGAGTAAGATATATCCAAAGGGTTAAAAGCACTCCGTACAAATGAGCTATATCACGGAAATAAACCGTAACCGAGCTTAAAATCAGGCAAACACCGCAGCAGAAAACAAAACAGTAAAGCACGGGTATCGGAAAAAGGAGCGCGGTAAAGGTCGGGTAAACTCCCTGTATAAGCATTACGGCAAGCGCCGCAATAAGACTGAAAAGGAAATTTATAAGAGAAAACAGGCACTTTTCAAGAGGAAAAATATACTTCGGAATATAGACCTTTTTTATAAGCGATGCCGAGCCTGTTATAGCTGACAAGGAAGCCGATGACGCTTCGGCAAAGAAATTCCAAAGAGATGCGCCTATAATATAGTAGGTAGCAAAATTTTCAACATTTATTCTAAGAAGCATGCGGAAAACATTGGTAAGCACGATCATTGTAAGGAGAGGATTAAGAACGCTCCAACAAACACCCAAAAACGATCTTCTGTATTTAATTTTAAAATCTTTCGAAACAAGATTTTTAAGAAGAGGCATATATCTTTTAAAATCATTGAAAAATTTTGAATTCCCCAAAATCAAACCATCCTTTAATTTTGTTAATAGATAATGAAATATAAATATATCTACTTTGAAAGCTTTGCCATATAATGTATTTAATATTATACACAACAGCGTAATGAAAGTCAAACTGTTTTTAGCAGACAATACAATTCTTATGCATTGACTTTTTATCAAAAACATTATAAAATTATTTTAAATTTATTCGGAGAAAATGCAATGCTGAGTTTCAAGAAAATCAAAAATATACTTAAAAGCTTAATCATTATCGCCGCGGCGGTTATTTTAGTTCCTAATTTTTATGTCAGGTTTTTGTCTTTCGGGAAAATTAAAAAACAGGAAAGCTGTTTTAAGGACGCCGACTGCATTTTAGTTCTCGGAGCGGGACTGCGAAACGGAAAGCCAAGCCCAATGCTCAGCGACAGGCTTGACGCGGCGGTTTCACTCTATAAAGACGGAATATGCAAAAAAATCATAATGAGCGGCGACCATTCGGGCGAATATTACGACGAGGTCAACGCTATGAAGAAATACGCGATAGAAAAAGGCGCAAAATCCGAGGACATATTTATGGACCACGCAGGGCTTTCTACCTATGACAGTCTTTACCGTGCAAAAGAAATTTTTAACGCGAAAAAGATAATAATAGTCACTCAAAAATACCACCTTTACAGGGCGCTTTATATTGCAAAAAAGCTTGATATAACCGCCTGCGGGGTATCGGCGACCGCCCGCTCCTACAGCGGAGATCTATACAGAGAGGCGCGAGAAATATTAGCCAGAGACAAGGACTTTTTAAAATGTGTTATAAAGCCTAAAGCCGAAATATCCGGAGAAAAAATCGACCTTGGCGAAAGCGGAGATATTACGAATGATAAATAAAAGATATCTCTTAATAAAATAATATAATGAAATTCTTTTTAATTTGCGTACCAACAGGCACACATCGGTCAAATATCTAGCAATACCCCTCAGTCAGCTGACGCTGACAGGGCAGATTGTCAAGCAAGTGCAACACCCCAAAAGACCTCAAAGGG
>ERZ808242.694-NODE-694-length-23046-cov-4.315471_pt1 | contig 23046 bp, 14 predicted proteins | sample MGYA00521244_ERZ808242 | MGnify/ENA primary metagenome ERZ808242 (study PRJEB31516, sample SAMN03275573) | gut metagenome | biome: mammalia-associated habitat; material: feces | host: Papio cynocephalus | place: Kenya | collected 2012-07-27 ... | reverse complement strand
ATATTGCTCTTGTGGGTAGAGGCAAGTTGGCTGTACTTACAGCCATTTGCGTAAATACACCCAAAAGAGGAGGCATAATGTAGAAGAAGGTTCCGCCTATAGCCAAAAGGCTAACTACCAATATTACAGTAGGATAAGCCATGGCTGATTTGGCTTTTTGTCTAATGCTCAAGTCTCGTTCTAAAAAATTGGCTAAGCGCTCTAGTAAAGCACCTATATCGCCAGTAGTTTCGCCAACTTTTATCATAGATATATAGAGGGTATCGAAAGCTTGCGGGTGCTTGGACATAGCCCAAGATACGCTAGAACCAATGCGCACATCATGAAGAACTTGTGATAAAATCGGCTTAAGCTTGGGGTCTTCCTCTTGCTCTTGTAATACTGTTAGGGTTTTATCTAAGGAGAGCCCGCCTTTAACTAGGGCTACCATGCGCCTAGTCATCATTACTACCGATTCTCTTTTTAGCGCTCTGAAAGCATTGAGAAAGCCCAGGGGATTAAATTTCAGCGGAGCAATTTCAATAATTTTTAGCTTGCTGGAAGTTAGAGTATCTATGGCCACATTGAGATTTATTGCTTCTATAGTGCTGTCGAGGATCTTGCCATCTCTAGTTTGGGCCTGATACTGATAGGTGGGCACTTTATAAACTCTCCTTAGAGGATGTCCGTATAATCCCGCGTACGGAAGATTCTATTCACCGCTGACAAGAACCTGACCGCTAGGTTCGCAAAAAAATTGGGAAAAGCCTTCTAAAATGGGAGTTACATGGCTAGCCGAGTACATTTTTTAACTTAAAGACATACTTATAAACTGGACTTGGTAGCCAGATGGTTCTACATATATGTTAATTGAAAAATTCCCTTTTGGCAGGCTTTAGCCCCGATAAGTAGCGGAAAATCCACTTCCAAAGTGGTAATTTTGGTAGCAGCAAGTGAAAAATATATAGTTATTTTTTGCTAAAGAAAGGCAGAAAAAAACTTGAAAATAAAGACTTTTCTACAATTGCTTAATAAGAAAATGGTTGGTAAGAGTCTGGCCTTTTGGGCTTTGGGCTTTTCCTCCTTTTTCTTGTTATCCTATTTATGTTTGGCTTCCGGGACAGTTGGTAGTATTGTTGGACAAGTTAGAACTTTGCTTTTACAGCAATCGATCTTCTATCCTACAGAAGATAAATTAAATCATGGCTTAAAATTAGGTCTACGAGAGGTTATACCTCAGGCAAGCACTTCTCTAACTGGCACTTCTTTAAGTAACTCCAATTTAGAAGCTACTTTCCAGACTATGCAAAGTACTTATCCCAATTTGGTTGGGAAAGCAGGTGAGAGAGCTATCGAGCGTATGGTGGAAAGTATTGGCGATCCCTATACGGCGCTTTTAACACGCTCAGATATGGAAAAGGATAAACTTATGGCCCAGAGTGGACGCTTTGCTGGCATAGGTGTCGAGCTGGCTTGGCGTGGTGGTTTGGTGGTAGTAGGTACTTTGCCAAATTCTCCAGCCTCTTCAAGTTTGCGCTCGGGAGATTTTATTGCTGCTGTTGATGGAAAATCTGTCAAAGGTATGAGCTTTTATCGAGCTGGCGATCTTCTAGCTGGTGAGGCGGGCTCGACGGCTAATTTGTCTATAGTTAGAAGTGGCAAGCCTATGCAAGTAGCTGTAGTTAGAGCCTCTTTAACTTTGCCTCCAGTTTCAGCCAAAACTTTAGAGTCTAAAATAGGTTACCTTCACATTGGCTATTTCTCTCCCACTACAGCTAATGAAGTAAGCCAAAACTTAAAAAAACTGACCGTTGCTTCAGTAAATAAGCTTATTTTAGATTTGCGTTCCAACCCGGGAGGAGACTTTAAGGAAGGACTAAGAACAGCTGCTATTTTTAGCCAAGGTGAATTATTAAAAGTAAAGAGGCGCAGTGGTCTTAAACGCATGAATAATTCCTATCCACCAGCTTTTAAAGGGCGTATAGCTATTCTTACTGATAAAGGTACCGCTAGTTCAGCTGAAATTGTCACTGCAGCTTTAAAAGGGCGTCCTAATGTTGTTGTAGTTGGGCAGAAAACTTTTGGTAAAGGGCTAATCCAAACTTTGTATCCCTTGCCAGGAGGCTATGGGCTCAGAGTGAGCACAGGTTTGTTTTTAAGTCGAGACGGAGTTGCTATAAATAAGACCGGTATCACTCCTGATATAAAATCTGCTTCCTCATACTCGGCTTTAGCTGAAGCTATAGCTTACTTGAAAAGACACTAAAATAAGCCCGCCGCGCACGCAGTGTAAAATTGCGACGCGGTGGAAAATAATTTTAGGGAAGACTCTTTTTCAATTGAGTGGCAGCTAAATGTAGAGCTTGTTTTTTAGCATACCAAGTTTTTAAGTGGAATAATAAAGAGGGGAGGCGGAAGAGAATACGTCTTTTTCCTCCATGTTGAGGCTTAGCCTTACCCTCTAAGATTGCGTCTAGCTCTTCTTGCATTAATTTTATAAAATCTGGAGCTTTATTAGGATCTAGCCAATCGATATTTACTTCCGGATGTTGGCCATTATAAAGAAATATCTTGTCTTGCTCTTGAAGGAAACGCGCCCTCATAATCTCTAACGCTTCCTTCCTTCCTTCCTTCCTTCCTTCCTTATCTTTCATAAGTTCAAGCATAGGATCTTTAGCTAACATCTTGTTTAGGGAACTTTCCTGAGCAGTAAGTTTTATATAAGCATTAACTTTTTGCAAAAATTCTTCTGGGTCTTTAATGTTAGCGTAGTGGTGGAATATATAAGGAGCAGCTAAGCGTTTACCTTGGCGTCCTATAAGTTGTTCATGTATAGAACGCTCCCATTTCATGCCTTTGTGATAGCGAATAAAAAGATCGTGACGTCGCTCTAATTTGGTGACATACTTAAATGAGTGGAAAAAACAAAGCCAATAAGCATCGAGCATGCCTATGCTGTCATCTAAATGGGGAATAATTTCTCTGATGAGTATTTGCAAATCTTGAGGAAAATGGACTTCGTCGGCATCTAAGCGCATAATCCATTCCGTTTCCGGAGGCAACATAGCAAAAGTATTATTGCGTGCAGTAGAATAATCTTTAAAAACGCTCTTTTCAATGCGCATGCGCTTTTCTTTATAAAGGCGAGAACTTTCCAAAACTTTCGCATTTTCTTCATAGTTGCCATTTAAGTCGACAACAGCGTAGTCTACGGCCTCGGCTACAGACTCGAGACAAGCAGGCAAAAATGGCTCACTTTGAGCGCCTACTAAAATAGTTGCACATATAAAAGGGCGAGTGGAGTTGTAAGTGATAGTTGTGTTAGTATTTAGCATAGCACTGTGAGTATACACTTTTTTCCAATATAAAACAAAAAAAACTGCAGGTAAAGCTGCAGTTTTTTGCTTTATATTTAAGCTTCTTGTGTAGCACTAGCAAAGCAAATAAATGCTTTTCAGGTGCTCTTTTTTAGCTATCACTAAGAGATAAAACTATTATCTTCGTTGCGGCAAATTTCGTCTATTTCCGACTCTATGTCTTCTTCGTCGCGATTGGTAACAAAGCCAAATTCGATAGCTAAAGTTTTACGAGCTTGCTTTAGCATCTGCTGTTCTTTGGGAGGCAGTTTATGATTTTTAGAAAAGACTGTCAGATCGCGAATTACTTCCGCTAATTGATAAATATCGCAACTTTTTACTTTGCGCAGATTGAAATTATAACGATCAGAAGAACGAGTAGGTAGAGTGCTGTCGGCAGTTTTCAAATGAGAAACTATCTTTAGAATTTCTTCTTTGTCTACTAGAGGTCTAATCATAGCATTTTTTTTGCTCAGATTGACTTTTATCCTTAGACGATCGTTTTGAAACGATATACAAGCCAAATCGCAATCTTGGTCGAGAATCACCTCATGCTCGATGCTCTCTACAGTGCCAAGACCGTGAAGCGGATGCATAACTTTACTTCCGACACTAAACATTATTTATTAACTCCTGTTGCTTTTGAGATTGGCACAGCAAATGAACTTTCAATTCTGCAGCCAGTATGCGTGCCAATCTCTGCCGGTTTTAATATCTGGCAACTACTAGGAAGCTGCCGAAATTAAAACTAATTTTTAAATTGCTCGAGCTTAGCGAGCGTCAGTTCTGGATGGACAGCCATAGAGGTTTGTAAAGTGAGAGTTGCACATAAAACTCCTCGCTCGACGGCCTGACGGAAACTCAATCCGTCTAAGAGTCCACACACTGCTCCTGAGGTAAGAGCATCGCCAGCACCTACAGTATCGGTGACAACGGTTGAAATTGAAGGAATAAATTCTATTATATCCTGCCCGTCTTCACGGCTGGCAATTAAAACACCCTCAGGACCCAAGGTAATTATACCCCATTTTACTCCACGATTAAGCAATTCTAAGCCGGCGCGTTTGACGTCTGCAGCGCTGCGCAAGGGGAATCCGACCAAAACTTCAGCTTCTTCGCGATTGGGAGTAACCATAGTGATCTGATCCAAGAAAGGCACTATTTGTTTGGCTTTGGACACAGAAATAGGCTCAACACAAATAGGCAAGCCACGCTTGCTGCATTGCTCAAGGCAAAATACCAGAGTAGGAGTAGGGATATCGGCGTCAACGACCACAAATTTGGCACTGTCAAAAAGTTTTATATTATTGCTGAGATACTCAGGGGTGAGCATCTTAATAATATCTAGATCGGCCACAGCTGACTCTAAATCGCCATAATGATTTAGAATCGCCAAAAATATGCCAGTACGCTGATCTTTAGATACTAATACCCTGCTCAAATCGACGCCAGCGGAACCAGTTATATCTAGTATCTGCCTACCGTAAAGATCGTCGCCTATAACACTCAATAATGTAGCTTGTACATTCATACGGGCCAGATTCTCTGCAATATTGCGAGCCACACCGCCTGCTGTAGTGCGAACCATACCTGGATTGGAAGTTTTGGCCACATGATAAGAACAAGTGTGACCTTTTATATCCAGATTGGCGGCTCCTATAACGAGCGCACTGCTCTGAGGGGTCTCCATAACTTTGCCTCCGCGTGATATTATTGCCTATTTTTTTTGACGCATTCTCCGCAGTTACAACCGCGTGAACTTTTAGACAAGGGCAAAAGGCTTAATCCTACTAAATAGGCTTCGGCCGCTCGCTGTCTGGTGGGGACGTCTCACCCACATTTTTTTTGTTTGACTACTCTATTTTTTTACAAAGTAGTGAAGCAACTTAAGCTTGCTCACAGGCCAAAAAAAGAAAGCCTAACATTGATGCTGATAGGCTGCTGATCGCCTTCTGCCTAATGTTTTTAATAGTTAGGCAAAAAACTTTCTACTTTGTAAAAGACTTCAACAATCGCCAGTTTTTTCTGCGAAAACGAACTGACAATTTCCTGCCAATCTCTTTAATGGACATAAGTTTAATTACGTCCATAGAGGCGGAAGCTTTCCGCTTTCATTAGAGCACTACAACGCATCTTTGAGAAACGTAGTAGCTTATTCTCTTCACTAATAGCAGAAATAAGGCATACCAGCGCCCCTTCATAATTCCACTTCTTCCCTAAATTTTTCTCTCCCTTCTTATAGCTGAACTTGTGCCTATTTTTTTTGTTTATTTATATTGCGATGTATACAAGAAAATATAACCGACAAAAGCGTTCAACGTCTGCCTACGATGCGTAATGTTAGCAATTGCATAGTCAATAAGGGATCGCCACCAGTTTTAAGGCGCAAATCTGCCTGACATAAACTATGAAAAGCGTCTCTCAAGTTGGCTTCTTTCCAGTTGCGCAAATCTTTGAGAAGATAATTTATTTGAAAATCTTTTTTATCGCTCATTTGCTGGGCCAAGCTGTTTAAATTAAAACCATATTTGGAAGTAATATCTAAGGCTTGGGCTAAGTCACGCAAGTATTTATTAGTAAATGCAATTAGAGTCAGGCTACCTCTTTGAGCGTTGTCTTCCAAAAGTGAAGCACAAGCTTGCATGGCCTTTTTGTAGTCTTTTTGAGTGAGTGCTTTTGTGTATTCCCACACTTTTACTTCGTTGCTTGGGCGTATGACTAAATGGACGTCTTCTGTATCTATGATTTTCTTGTCGCCTACATAAAGAGCCAATTGATCTAGCTGAGAGCTCAAATCTAGTAAATTCGTACCGACGCGATTTTGCAATTCTTGAGCGGCTTTGGAGTCTTTGAATTTACAACCTTTATCTTTTAAATAAAGTTCTATCCAACGGGGGAGATTGTAAGCTGAAACGGTGCAATTTATTTCTTGGGCATAATCTTGAGCCCAAGTAACTAATTTGCTTTTAGATTTTTTAGTTTCGTTATGGCTAACTAAGCATACGACGGTGCTACCTTCTTGCAAAGTCTCTTTAAATGTTTTTTCAATTTTTTTTACTGTAGATTCGGGGAGGTTCTGATAAAAGTGCAACTCTAAAAGACGCTTGTCGGTAAGCATAGGCAATTCACGCAAAGCGTTAACTAATTCGGCTACTTTTGTGGAACCGCTGCACTCGAGGCGTGTATAATTGAAATCGCCAAAATCGGCGTCTATAACAGAATTGCGCAGCAAATGCATCGTTTCGGAAATTAAATATTCGTCTTCTCCGTACAGTATATAGGCGGTCGCTTCTTTTATTTTTTTTGTTTCCAGCAAACGCATAGCGTCTTCAGTAGCGTAACGAGCCATAATAAACTCCACTATTTCAGCAATTTACAAATAATTCCGCAACCGACTTCTATATTTTGAGATGTGCGGTTGCGGAAATAGATAATGTGTCGGCTTTACTTTTGCTCTAACACTTTAGAAAAATCGAAAGGAGGGCGGAAGACGCCTTTTTCGGTAATAATTGCTGTAATTAGCTTTGCAGGCGTAACATCGAAAGCTGGGTTTGCTACTTCTATGCCTTCTGGGGCTATACGTTTGCCAGCCATTGTCGTGAGTTCTTCAGCTTTGCGCTCTTCAATCGGTATATCTCGGCCATCATGCAAATTTAGATCTATGGTTGAGTAGGGAGCAGCCACATAAAAAGGTATATCGTGCTCTTTGCAAAGCACAGCTACGCTGTAAGTGCCTATTTTGTTGGCTACGTCTCCGTTGGCAGTAATGCGATCCGCTCCGACTACAGCCATATCTATTTGGCCGCGTTGCATAAAATGGCCGGCCATATTGTCGCATATCAAACGTACAGGAATATTATCTTTATGTAATTCCCAAGCCGTTAGACGGGCGCCTTGCAAGAAAGGTCTAGTTTCGTCAGCCCAAACCATTTTTACTTTACCATCTTCGAAGGCAGCTCTAATTACACCTAAGGCTGTGCCATAGTCGGCTGTGGCCAAAGCTCCAGCGTTGCAATGAGTTAAAATGCGAGCATTATTGGGCACCAAAGCTGCTCCGTGACGTCCTATGGCCTTGCACATATTTTCATCTTCGGCAGCTATTTCTTGGGCACGTTTTACCATAGCTTGAACTAATGCCTTAGGATCATCCGAAGTAGCCCAAACTTTTTCCATCTCTTTAAGAGCCCAGAAAAGATTAACGGCTGTTGGTCTAGTTGCTCCTATAAGTTTGGCGGCGGCAGCTAGCTTCTTTTTAAAAGCGTCAATTGGCAAAGATGCATTATTGAGAGCTGCCAAAGCCATACCGTAGGCTGCGCTTACGCCTATAGCTGGAGCTCCGCGCACTTTCATTGTCTCAATGGCCCAGGCAATTTTCTCTGGGGTAGAGCAACAAATCCAATTTTCTTCAGTAGGAAGGGCGGTTTGATCGATCAATTCAGCATGATCGCCACACCAAATGATGGGTTTCATTTATTATCCTCTATTTCACGATATTTTTTGGGATTCAGTCTTATTTTATATCTATAAAAATTATTTTACGCTATCCTTAGTAGCAGTTGCTAACTTAGTGGCTTGCGAGCGAAATTCACTCTCCAACAAGCTAAAAATGCGCACATCCCAATAACGTCCGTCTGACCAGAAGGACTCCCGCTCCACTCCTTCTTGGACAAAGCCGCATTTAGTAAACATATGGGCCGCCCTTTCGTTAAATTCTAAAACATGCACAGTTACTCTGTGTAAGCGCAATTGATTAAAAACGAATCCGCATAGGGCCATAACCGCTTCTTGGCCATAGCCTTGGCCACGCATGGAAGTTTCTCCTAATATTATGCCTAATTCACAATTGGCACAGCGTAAATCTAGATTGCGTATTTCTATGTTGCCTATATAGGCTCCATTATTCAGTTTTATGGCAAAAATAGAAGTTTCCGGATTACTGCTGGCGTTATTGTACCAGGCTTCCAATTCATTAAGCGATTTAGGCATAGGCAAAGCGCCTGCATAACGACACAATTCCATATCGTTGGCCCATTGATAATTTTTGCCTAAATCACAATGTTCTAAAGGCCATAAACGCAATCTTTCAGCTTGAATCATTCTTTTCTCCAACAAAAATATCTTCAGGCAAATCCATCCCAAAAAATTCACAACAACTTCTGCAGAGCTGCTCTTTCAGCCTGCTCGATACTATTTGCCGGTAAGTACGCTATTTTTTTGTGTAAATCTACTGAAAACAAGTGCTAAAACGCCCAATAGGCCGAAATTTCCGCAGTTTGTGTAGGATAAAAGCGGCTGAACACGAAGCCTAACAGACCGTTTTATTATAAGATGAGCATGTCCTTTTCTATATGTGCATTGAGACGGAGCTGCGCAAGCAGTTTAATTCCAATCTCAATTTGGAACGATAGTCCAAGTTAGATTGGAAAAATATAATGAGGGTTTATAATTACAATGGCAGAGTTGTCAGCTTCTAATTTGCAGAAATATCAAACTATGGTAAAACTGCATCCTCACGACGCTGAGGCGTTTTTCCAACTAGGACGGGAGTACCAGATAGCTGGAAATCTTGGTGAAGCTGTCAAAGCTTTTCAACAAACTTTGCATTTGCAACCAAATCATGCTTTAGCGTATTTGCACCGCGGTTTGCTTTTTGCCAAAAATGCTGAATTAAAGGGCGCTTTGGAAGATTTAGAAGAAGCTATGCGCCTTGACCCTCACGTACTCAATGCTTTTACCGATCCTGTTTATTTAGCCTTTTACAGAAAAGAAGTAAAAGAAGCTCTGGCCGCTTTTGAACGTCCGGTAACTCTCAATCCCAATGATGGCTATGCTCATTATCAATTAGGTCGTGCCAATCGACTTTTAGGACGTCCGGAAGTTGCTCTAAAGTATCTCAATAAAGCTGTAGATATTAACCCTCGTCTTTGGGAAGCCCGCGAACAAGCTGGCTTAATTTATTATCAATTAGGCCAAAATAAAATGGCCATTATCAATTTGCGTAAGGCTACCGAAGATAACCCTCGTTCCGCCGAATCGCATTATCAGCTTGGCTTAATTTACGAAAAAGAGAACCAGACTGTACCAGCTATCAAACAATTTGAAGCTGCCCACGCTTTAGACGCCAAGTGTACTCGCTATTTGTTCTCTCTTGGCCGTATCAACATGAAGGCCGGTCGCTATAAACAAGCTATGGTTCAATTCCAAAAGACTCTAAATATTGAACCAAATAATGCCGAGGGCTACCTCTCTTTGGCTCGTTGTTGCAAAGAAGTCTATCGTCCCGACTTAGCCATGCAAATGTACGAGAAGACAGTCTCTTTAAATCCTGAGTATACTGAAGCTTGGAGTGAGTACGGTCAAATCGCTTTCCAACTTGGTAATTGGCCTAAAGCTGTTGAGGCTATCGAGAGAGCTTTGGAACTTGATCCTGGAGATTATGAGTCCTACTTCAATTTATCTCAAGCCTATCAGAAGATGGGCAACTTTGCCGGAGCTTCCAAAGCCCTTGCTCATGCTATTCAATTAAACCCCCGCGACAGCTATAGCTTCTACAACTTAGGCTTGGTCTCCGAGCAAATGGACAATATTGACGATGCTATTAAAGCTTTCAGTCAGGCTGTTGAATTGCAACCGAGAAATTCTCAGTTCCATGTCAGTTTAGGCAAATGCTACGTAAAACGTAGAAATGGTGAAAAAGCTATAAATGAGCTGAAAAGTGCGGTTGAAATCAATCCTAACGATCTTGAAGCACAAACTATTTTAGCTTCAGTCTATCGCAAGTTTGGTCAATCTGACAAAGCTATTCAAGTTTATCAGCGCATTTTGGAGCTCTCTCCCGACAATCTCGATATTTACTATGAGATTGGTATGGCTTATCTGGAACTCAACGAGCCCAAGTATGCTCTGTTTGGCTTCAACAAAGTGCTTAAAGCTAAGCCTGACGATGCTCGCAGCTTGAGAGCAGTGGGCCGCACTTATTTGCAAAAAATGAACAATTACGTAGTCGCTGTAGACTTCTTAAAGAGAGCTTTAGATGTTAAGCCAGACTACGAAGAAGCTTTAGTCGATCTCGGTGAAGCTTACATTAAGCTTAATCAAGCTGACATGGCTTTAGAGCAATACGATAAGGCTTGTAAACTTAATCCCAACAATGTGGATATCAGATGCCGTTATGCTTCTGTACTTAGTCAAGTTGGCAAGCCTGCCGAAGCTCTTCGCGTTATTCAGGCAGTTATGGCCGCTTATCCAGAAGCTATTGCCCCTCGCGTTACCAGAGCTCAAATTGCTATGGCCAGTGGCGATTTTGTGGAGGCCTTGGATCAATACCAGCGCTTGGTACTTTTGGCGCCCAAAAACAGCACTTTCTGGTTGGAAGCTGCTCGTTTGCAAGAGAAGTTGGGCTATATCGAAGAGGCCAAGAAGTCTTACTCCAAAGTTTTGAAGTTCATTCCCGAGCATCCTGAAGCTACCGAACATTTGGAAAATCTCTTCGCCGTTTCCGATGTGGATAAGAGCGATGAGCGTGTAGCTGCTGTGGAAATGAAGCCAGCCGAAGAAGCGTTGGAGCCCGAATCCAATTTGCCCCCGGAACTTGCTACCTATCTCAAAGAAGATATGGAAAAAGGGACTACCAATGTCTCTTCTGTACTTTCGGCTCAAGAAATTTTCTCTCAAGGTGTTATCGCACAAGCTACTGGTCGCTTAGAAGAAGCCAGGAGCCTCTTTATGCAAGCTATTGTGCGTGATCCTAAGTACCACCCAGCTTATTTGCAAACTGCGTTATCTTTAATTAACAGTGGAGATACACAAAACGGTCGCGGACTGCTGGAAAAGGGTCGTGCTTTAGCTATTGAGGCTTCCGATGCGGCTCTAACTAAAATGTTTGATACCGAGCTTACCAAGCTTGAGCAAGTTGCTAAAGCTGCAGCTCAGATCGCTGCTCAACCGACTCAGGCGACCACCTCTGTCGAAAAACAAGCTCCTGCAGCCGAGGCTAGTGCCGCTTCCAAGCTAGAAGCCGAGACTAGTACTATTTCCACGCCTGCAGCTGAAGCCAGTGCCGCTCCTACTAAAGCTGCCGAACGTTATGTCGCTACAGCCGACGTGGCCAACGAAGTGGCCGATCTTATCGATATGGGTTCGGATTTCTTGGAATTGGGCCATTACGAGAGAGCACGTCAACGCTTGAGCCAGGCTTTGAAATTGGATGCTCAAAATCTCAAGGCGATTACTTTGCTTGGCGATTGTTATTTCGCCGAGAACGATACAGCCAAAGCTCGCGAGTACTGGGAAAAAGCCAATTCTATATCTTTTACCGAACCTACAAGCCGCAAACTTATTGCTGTTTACATTCAAGCCGATCAGACAAATCTGGCTGTGGATCTTTTGCTCAAGTTGCAGGAAATGGCCGAAGACAAGGCGCCTATCGCTGCCGAAATTGGCAATTTGCTCATGAAAAACATGGCCTCTACCGAAGAGACTGGCGATCTGGCGGCTGCTCAAGATGTACTCTTCAAGTTGCGTTCTATGCAGCCTGATAATGCTTTGGTCAGTCGGGAATTGGTACGCTTGTATCACGAGCGAGCCAACAAAGAAGAACAAGCTGGAAAATTCGAGGCTGCCGTTTCAATCTTTGTCGAGCAATTCGATCAAGATCTCGATCCAGAAGATGCCAAAAAGTCTATCCAAAAACTGTACAGCTTACGTTCTTCCAAAGCCGAAGAGGAAGGCAATTACGAATTGGCTGTGGCTTCACTTCGCAAGTTGGCAGCCAGCCGTTTCGCTTCCGACAATGTGGCTGAAGAAATCACCCGCTTGTATGTTGATTGGGCAGCTTCTTACGAAGCCGATGGTAATTACGCCGAAGCTATCTCGCTCTTTGATAAGTTATTAGAAGCTTATCCTGGTAATAAGACCGCTGAATCTGAAATCAGTCGCTTAGTCCAAGATTGGGCTCAAGAGCAACTTAGTAGTGGACAGTACGAACAAGCTATCAAAATTTACAGAAATTATGCCAAACGCAGCTTTGCTGAGCCTATCGATAAGTTGATCGTGGCCGTTTACTCGCGTTGGAGCGAAGAAATGGTTGAAGATGGCATGTATAGCGACGCTGATAAGCTGTTGCATCATTTGGCTAAAGAGCAGCCCGATAATACTCAAGTTGCCGAGTCTATTGTCAATTTATCTGTCCGCTGGAGCCGTTATCTGGAAAGCGAAAACAAGTTTGCCGAGGCCGTTAAGGTTGTGCGCCAGACTCTGAGTGAATATCCTTCAGCTCAAGCTTGCGTGGACGAATTAGTTAAGCTTTACGAATCCAGAACTAAAGAATTGGTTACCGAAGGTCTCTATGAAGAGGCTATTAAAGCCTATAAAGGCTTGGCTTCCGAATGCAAGAGTTCCGAACATGTTGCCAATGAACATATCGCTTACCTTTACAGCGCTTGGCTCGATTCTTTGGAGCAGAATGGTCATTACGAAGAAGCTATTTGTGTGGCCAATAATTGGGCTGCCAGCGTGGCTGACGATCAAAAAGTTCGCGAGCAAGTTTCGCGTTTGTATAAATCTTGGGCTGAAAGTTACGAGAACAACGGCAATTACTCTGAGGCTATCTCTTGCCTTGCCAAGTTGGCTAAATTGCAGCCTGAAGAGGCTTCCATCAGGGCTGAAATTGAGCGTCTTTACAGCTACTGGGCCGATGTTAAAGAAAATGCCGACGATTTCGCCGGAGCAATTATCGCTTGCGAGCATCACTACAACCATGATCCAGAGCATACAGCTAGCTTAGACAATATTAAGCGCTTGTACGGATGCTGGATTCGTTACGAGGAAGCTCTGGGAGCTTATTCCGAAGCTATCGATATTGTCAGACAATTTAGAAACCGTTTCCCCGATTTGGCTGAAGCGAACGAGTACGAGTGTCGTATCGCTCTGGCCTGGGCCGATGAATTGGCTCAAAGCGGTGAGTATGAAGAAGCCATAAAGGTTGTTGATGAGCTAATTGAAGACGTCGGAGCTAGCGATGAGTTGCAAATTAAGTTGCGTTCCTTGCATTACCATTGGGCTGATGCTCTGGCCGCTGAAGATCACATTCAAGCTGCTTCTGCCGTTTTGGACAGCTTAGCTAAACGCGAGCCTGGTTTACAAGAAATACGCAAACGCAAATTTGCCATTTTCAGCAACAAAGCCAAAGCTTCAGAGAGAGACGGCGATTTCGTGGGAGCGGTCACGATTATGCGTCGCTTCAATCAGCTTGATCCTAGCTTTGAAGCCGGTGTGGCAGAAATTGTACGTATTTACAAGTTATGGTCTGAAAATGAAGAGAAAGCTGGACGCTATGCAGAGGCTGTTCAGCAGCTTGCTAAGTTGCAAGATTTTGCTCCTCAGGCGGAAGGTTTGGAAGCTTGTTTCTTAGACGTTTACAAAAAATGGTCTGATTCGTTTGTTGAACAAGCTGCCTATCGTGAAGCTATCGACGTTATGGCTGGCATTTTGAACTATTTGCCTAAGTCTGCTGAGTCCATAGAGCGAATAGTAGACCTTTACACTCAGTGGGCCAAAACTTTACTTCAAAATGGCTGCTACGAAAGCGCTGTAGCTATTTGTGGTGAGTGTGAAGATCATTATTCGGCCAAGGGTAGCGTAGAAGAATGCAAGATTGAGACGTACGATCTTTGGGCTCAGTCTTTAGAAAAACAATACGAAACCAGACAGGCTATTGAAGTTTTGCGCAAACTTATGGCGGCTGCTCCAGATTTTGCTGGTGTCAAAGAGCGCTTGTCCGCTCAGTTAGTTATTTTAGGAACGCAATTTGAGGAGGCTTCTTCTATAGAAGATGCTTTGCAAGCTTTCTCGGAAGCTTTCAAACTCAACCAAGACGAGAAGGCTCGGGATGGCTTGTACAATTGTTATTCCCAATTGGCTGAATTGGCTCGTTTCGATGATGCACCCGATCTGGCTATCGAGCGTTACGAAGAGGCTCTCAAGTACAAGCCTGACGATGAAGCTATTGTCAATAAACTCGAGGGATTGCGCCTTGATTTAGCTGACAAGCAAGTTCGTGAAGGTGACACTGAGGAAGCTTTGGCTTCTTATAAAGCTCAACTGGCTATTGAACCTGGCAATATTAGAGCTAAAGAAGCTGTATTGGAAGTATTTAAAGTTAGTGGCGAAAATCCCAAAGAGGCTGGGCTGTTTGGCTATATCGACTTCTACCGCAGTTTGGCTTCAAGCAATCCCGACAACTTCGCTTTGCAAGCTCTCTTGGCACAAGCTTACACTATGATTGATAAGCTTCCTTTGGCTATCGTGTGCTGGCGTCGTGCTCTTCGCTTGGGAGCTGGCTTGGAAGTAATCAACCAAATGGTTGAAGATTATGTCAAGATTGGTAAGCCCGACGCCTCCATAAGATTGATAGAGCAAATAGTTAGCGAAGAAAAAGCTGGTGCCGATTTAACGGCCAAGCTTATTGAATTGTATCGCCAATACCATGCTGAAGATGGTGTTGAACGCATTGCTCAGCTGACCGCTTCTCTAAAAGAGCTTGATTCCGAGCATCCTTTGCTCCTTAGCTTAGAGGCTGAAACTAAAGTTAAGGAAGAATCCGAAACCAAGGCTAAAGAAGAAGCTGAAGCCAAAACTCAGGAAGAATCCGAAACCAAGGCTAAAGAAGAAGCTGAAGCCAAAACTCAGGAAGAAGCCGAAACCAAGGCTAAAGAAGAGGTTGAAGTCGAAACTCAGGAAGAAGCCGAAACCAAGGTCAAAGAAGAGGCTGATGTTAAGGATAAAACTAAGAAAGAGCCCAAAGCCAAAGGAAAAGGCAAGTCTGGCGGTAAGAAAAAGAAGGGGAAGAAATAGTCTGGTTTTAGGCTTAACAGCGTAGAGGCGGGAAGTTTTTTAGACAATTGGAATGCTAAAAAGCTTCCCGCTTTTTTGTTTTTATGGTAGTAGCTTCTGTAGGCAAGATATTTTTTTTTAGAGGCGAAAATATAGATGGTTTGGGATTTTATCAGTCTTTGAGCCAATTTTTCGATAGGAGAGTTTTGGGTTATGGTATCAGAAGAAGTTGCAAAAAACGAAGGCAAAGAAGTGGCTGAAAATGCCCCAAAAGAGTTTACTCCTCAGGAACAGTTTAGTTTGGATGTGTTAAAAAGGGCCGCCTCTTTAGCTTCTGAAGCTGGTTTGCAAAGCCAATTGGAAGTTGAATATATGCACCTTTTTATCGGTGTAAAGTTTGACAATGAGCGTTTGCAAGGCGTTATTGTCCGTGATAAGACCATCAATCACAATATGCCTGTGCTGGGCATTTTCTCTCCCTGTATGAAAGTAAAGAGAGCAGAGATCGCCGACAAATTGCCCGAGCTTTCTTATCGTTTACTCAGAGCTAATGAACGCATAAATTTCGCCAGCTACGCTTTGATAGAAAATGAGGAAGATATCATGGTCATAGCTTCTTTTGAAACTTTGTTGGAGGAGGTTACTCCCAAGGCCTTCCGCGCTGGCGTGATGGCTGTAGCCTTGGCTGCCGACTTATTTGAAGAAAAGCTTGGTAAAGATGAATTTTAAGATGCTTTCCCGCTTAAGTGTTGTTATCTTTGTTTTGGCTTTGTGCTTAACTTTAAGCACTCAAGCTGGAACTATGCCCAGAGTGCTTATTCTAGGTACTGGCGGTACTATTGCTGGAGCTTCTAATGGTAACTCCGCTACTGGATATTCTGCCGCTAAACTTGGAGTGCAGGAAATTGTTGCCAGCTTGCCAGGTATCCAGCAACTTAAGGTTCATTTGGAAATGGAGCAAACGGCTAATATATCTAGCCAAAATATGAATTTTGCCGTTTGGAAACTCCTGGCTGAACGCATTGAAAAAGCTGTTAAAAACAATGAAGCTGACGCTTTCGTCATTACTCATGGTACTGACACCTTAGAAGAAACAGCCTTTTTCCTCGATCAGGTACTAGAAATAAGCAATCCTGTTGTATTAGTTGGCTCTACTCGCCCCGCTGACAGTATTTCTGCCGACGGCCCCAAGAATTTGCTCAACGCTATTAGGACGGCTATAGATATAGATTCTTTCGGACGTGGAGTTTTAGTTTGTTACAACGAGCGAATTTTTAGTGCTCGTTATGCTACTAAGGCGTCTACTTGGAATTTGGATACTTTCAAGGCTTCTATGGGTGGGCCTATAGGCTTTGTTGATGATCTTAAAGCCCACTATTTCACAGGCAGTGAGCCAAAATTAAAAAATCCAGTTTCTGTAGATATTTCTCAATTTAAGGATTTGCCTAAAGTTGACATTATTTCCATGTATGCTGGAGCTTCTGCTGAAGCTATTACTGCTAGCGTAAAATCTGGAGCTAAAGGTATTGTCATAGCTGGAGTAGGCGATGGCAATATGCCTGATGAATGTCTGAGCGCTTGTCGTCAAGCTTCCCAAAAAGGCGTAATTGTGGTTCGTTCTACGCGTATTCCCGAAAATTATGTTCATCGCGACCATGAATTTAAAGACAGCGATTACGGAACTTATGCATCTTATGACTTAACCCCTCAAAAGGCTCGCATTATGCTTCAACTTTTAATTGCTGCCGGAATTAAAGACTCAGACAAGATACAAGCTGCTTTCATAGGTGACCACCCCGGCCCTATGCGCTATATTGACGAAGACTGATATCTATTTTGTTTCGATAGGGCTCCGCTTGGCTTTATAGCTTAAGTGTGAGCCTTTTTTTTGAGGTTCAGCCATGACTTTGTCCAGAACAGAAATTCTCACACCTTTGCAAAAAGTTGCTAAAAAATTGATGAAGCGCAGCGATCTTGAAACTCAGGAAAGCAGCTATGCGGGCTTAAAAGAGCAACTTATAGAAGTTATTCGCTACTTGCGAGCAGCTATGTATCCTGAAATCTTTGAAGTTTGTTCCGAATGTGGTGGCTTGGCTATAAGCCACACGGAATTTTGCTTACAAAGAGCTTTTTATGAATTAAAACAAGCCTTAAATCGTCTTATGGAAATAGCTGAAGCAGAATCTATTGCTATTGAGGTAATTAAAAATCTGCCGAAAATAAGAGATATGCTTGATACTGATATTCAAGCTGCTTACGATGGTGATCCGGCTGCTAGAAGTATTCATGAAATTATGCTGGCTTATCCGAGTTTTGAGGCTATCAGTATATATCGCATAGCTCATACCCTTTATGAACTTAAAGTGCCAATTCTTCCTCGTATCATGACTGAATATGCCCATCAAAATACCGGTATCGACATCCACCCAGGAGCTAATATTGATAAGTACTTTTTTATAGATCATGGTACTGGTGTTGTTATAGGAGAAACTACCATTATCGGTCATCATGTCAAACTTTATCAGGGAGTAACTTTAGGAGCCAAAAGTTTTGAATTGGGACCAGATGGCCACCCTGTTAAAGGGATCAGCCGCCATCCTCATATAGGTAACCACGTGGTTATTTACGCTGGAGCTACTATTTTAGGTGGAGAAACTCACATAGGAGATCATTGTGTTATTGGAGGTAATGTCTGGCTCACTCATTCAATTGAAGAAGGCGAGACAGTAATTGCCGCGCATTGTAAGGCCAATCAAAAGTGAAAAATGCTTGCATATTAGGCAAAATAGGGAAAAAAATATGATTTTCTTGTCGATTTGTTAACTTTAAAGGTGCACATTTAAGTCTTTTAAGTGTATAATAATCGGAAGTAAGTTTCCGCTAATCATACGCTTTCTCGTTTCGAGGCAAAAGTAGCTCGGAGTCGGATTCGCTTCGCGGAGCTGCCAATTTTGTTTAGTGCAGATTGAATAAAAGGGGTTGTAGCTGTGGAAATTCAAGGCTTTTCATCCGGCAGTATCAATAGTATAAGCGGTATGTACGCCAAAGGTGCGTCCGCTGTAGCTCCCAAAAAAGAGAGCGAAGCTACTTCTGCTAACGTAACCGATCAAGTTTCTATTAATTCTCAGGAGAAACAAGAAGGTACCGTTTCTCTGCGTCTTCTTCACATTAACGACTTGCATGGTGCTGTCGTAGACGAGAAGGGCGTAGGCGGTTTAGCCAAAGCTGCGACTGTTTTCAGACAGGAAAAAGCTTCTGCTCCCGGTGAGGTACTCACTCTCAACACTGGCGACTTGGCTGAAGGAAGCATGATCTCTTACCTTACTAAAGGCAGTGTTGTGGCCGATGGTTTGGCTTCTATCGGTTTTGACGCTGTTGAGCCAGGCAACCACGATTTCGCCTGGGGACAGCAAGATTTGCAGAACATGTTGGCTGATACCAAGGCTCCTGTGCTCAATGCCAGCATAGTAAACAATGCTGATGGCAGCACTTATGGCGAACCCTTCATGATTAAAGATGTAGGCGGAGTCAAAATTGGTATGGTTGGCCTCGATGTCGAGAATATGTCTCGCTATGTAAGTGATGAAAAACTCGAAGGCCTCACTTTCAGATCTTCAGCCGATACTCTCAAAGAGTATATCCCCAAGATGAAGGAAGCTGGCGCCGATGTGATCATGGTTCTTTCTCATGTCGGTTTCGATGAAGACAAAGAAATCGCCAAGCAATTCCCTGAAATTGATGTTATCGTCGGTGGACACAGCCACACCGAGTTACCAGAAGGTCACTACGAAGGCAATACTTTAATCGTTCAGTCTGGTACTAAAGGCAAGTTTGTTGGTGAAGTAGATTTAAACCTTGATCTGGCTACTAAGAAGATCGCCAGCGCTCAGGCTCGCTTAATCCCTGTTGATGAAAACGTAGCTCCCGATCCTGAAGTCTCTTCTATTATCGAAACCGCCGCTGCTGGTGTAGAGCATATTGGCTCTAAGGTTATGGGACAGGCCTCTGAAGATTTAGGTTTCTCCTATTGGGAGGCTGCCAAGATTAACCAAATTTTTGTCGACTCTTTGCGTGATGCTACTGGTGCCGATATTGGCTTTGTCAGTTCCCGCAGTCCTCGAGGTGGAGTCAGCGCTGGCGAAGTTACCTACGAAGATTTGTTCAATGCTTGCCCTCACACAGAAGAGGACACTATTCTCATTGATAAGGTTCCTGGCAGGAATATCCTCAGAGAGATGGAATCCCGCGTGAAAGATGACGGTCGCGGTCCGTGCACTCCTTCCGGTTTTAGCTACACTTACGATGTCAGCAAGCCCGAAGGCCAGCGTATTGTCGATGTGAGAATGGCTGATGGCAGCAAGTTCGATCCCGATCGCGAGTATAGTGTGGCTACCACTATTTCTATGTCTCGTAAGCCCAACTTCAAAGATTTGGGCGGTATGAAGAGCTGCGGATCTAGCCAGGAGATGTTCATGAATTACTTCTCCGCTCACGAAGGTCCCTGGAAGAACGATCCCGATAGTCGCGTCGTCAAGCTCGGTGCCGATAACAAATAGTTTTCCTCTCTAGGCGAGAGGTGCCCCTTTGGTTAAGGTTAACTGAAGGGGTTTATTTTTTTCTGTAGTAGAACCACAACGCAGCATCCTTATGAAAAAGACTGTGTTTTTTGCCTGCGTTTTCAGATTTTGAATTGTGTGAGAGGAGAAGCCTCGAAGCTTTCCTTATCCTTATTTATGAGGTTATGAATAAAAAAACTTTTCCCTATAAAGCAATTTTTTCCGATATGGATTTGACGTTACTTCGTTCCAACGGAAAAATATCCAAACTTGGGGCTCATGTTTTAAATTTAGCTTTGCGAGACGGTATCAAAATTTGCTTAGTTTCCGCTCGTCATCCCCAGGGAATTGAACCTTTTTTCTCTTATTTTGACAAACGTTTGCCTTATGTCGCTTACAATGGCGCTTTAGCTGTAGATGAAGAAGGCAACATTATCCACAACTATACCATTCCTATTGAACAAGCGCATTGCATGCTTCAAGTAGCTAAAGAGAGCGGGATCCCCGGAGCTATGATGATGTATACTCCGGAACATTGGTTTGTGGAAGATATAAAAAATCAATATGTTCAACGTGAAATTGAATATATGGGACATGAACCCGAAGCTGTCAATTTGGAAGAAGTGCTCAATTCAGGTTTGGAGCCCAACAAGTTTTTATTTTTTAGCGATCCTGAATACAGCAAAGATGTAGAAAATGTTTTTATGAGCTCTTCTCAGGGACTTCATATTTGTCGTTCCAGCCTCTGGAGCGTAGACATTATGCCTAGTGGCATAAACAAATCTGTAGGTGTGGAAGCGATGCTTACTCACTTTGGTCTTAGTGCCGAAGAAGCTATCGCTTTTGGTGATAGTCCCAATGATATTGAGATGTTAAAGAGCGTAGGGCTGGGTGTAGCTATGGGCAATGCTTCTCAAGATGTAAAAGAAGCTGCCGCCGTCACTATTTCTAGTAATGATGAAGATGGAGTAGGCCACTTCTTAATTGATTATATGGATTATCATTAAAAAATAAATGCGCCCGGCAAAACTGCCGGGCGCATTTATTTATCTATAGCTATTGTTAGGCAACTATAATACCTTTCTCATTACATAAAATGATCTGGGACTGGCTCTGCTTGTTCTGGTCCTAAGCATCCTTCCCATTTAGCTACTACAGCTGAAGCTAAACAGTTGCCGATAACGTTGCATGAAGTGCGGCACATATCCATCAACTGGTCTACACCAACGATAGCTAAAATCGGCCATTCTGGCAAATTGAAGCTGGCAGCCGAACCGAGCAAAATAACTAAAGAAGCTCGAGGCACGCCGGCCACACCTTTGCTGGTAATCAGTAAGGTAATCAAAATGGCAATTTGAGTTTCCATTGATAAATTGATACCAGCAGCCTGAGCTACAAAAATAGAGGCCAGAGAAAGGTACAAAGTTGTGCCATCTAAGTTGAAACTATAGCCAATGGGCATAACAAAGGCCACAATATGACGAGGGACACCGAAACTTTCCATTTTTTCCATAGCTAAAGGCAAAGCGGCCTCGGAAGAGGCGGTAGCAAAAGCTAAAGTGGCCGGTTCGGCGATGCGTTTGAAAAAGCGGATAGGATTGATGCCACAAATCAACATAGTAGGCACCAAAATAATCAAAATAAATACAATAATAGTTACATAGAATGTGGCTACTAAGTACCCTAAGTTATATAGGATACCTAGTCCCATATCAGCGACAGTGCAAGCTATGGCACCTCCCACACCGAGCGGAGCTGAATACATAACTAAGTTTGTATATTTAAACATAGTTTCAGCCAAGCTTTCCATTACGGTCATAAGGGGTTTACGCTTTTCAAGGGGAACCTGAGCTACGGCAATACCGAATAAACAGCTAAATACTACAATTTGTAGTACTTCGTTTTCGGCTACAGATTTGGCAATATTTTCCGGAAAAGCGTGAAGGATGATTTGTCCGGTCGTTTGTGGCTTGGCTGCTTTGATAGATTCAACTTGAGTAGGTTGCTGAATGCCATCGCCAGCACGGGTAATATTGATACTTACTAAGCCAACAACTAATGCCAAAGTTGTAATAATCTCAAAATAAATGAGCGCTTTTAAGCCCATGCGGCCAACTTCTTTTAAGTTTGAGTGGCCAGCAATGCCTACTACTAATGTAGCAAAAAGTAAAGGAGCTACGATTGTCTTGACTAGCTTAAGGAATATCTTACTAAGTATTCCTAATTTTAGGCCGGTATCGTGGAATGAGTATCCTATTTCGATACCCAAGAACATGGCAATAACGATCCAAGTTGTTAAATCTTGACGCTTTACACCTAAAAAGACTAAAGCCGCGCAAGCTAACCAGCGACTTATAGAGCAGGCCAACGCCATATCAATAACGTCTGTCATTATGGAATAGTGATTACAAATTCCAAAAACTGAAGCCAAAAATGCTAAAGCAGCGATGATTATCAGAGTAATTTTCGAGGCCTTGTCCCAAGGGTTCTGAGGATTGGCCTTTTGAGGTGGAGTATCTGAACTTTTCTGAGTACCCTCTGCCTTGTTGTAGGATTCAGCATCGACAGTGGCAAGTGCTTGAGCTTTCGTCTCGCTAGCGGAAACTGCTTCGGCGCTGGGAGTTTGGGTAGGTTCCTTTAGTGGATCGTGGGAATTTTTCTCCATTCGCGTTAACCCTTTCAATTATAGAATTTAAGTACACAACATTGACTAAATTATCATCGCTGACAATTTTGTAAAATTCGTTTATGCTTAAATAATTCCCTTTAGTGTCTAATTTTGTTAACATATGTATATATTAAATAACACTAATTGTGCAGAAAGAAATAATTATGTATGCTTCACTAGTTTTTGCTGCGTAGTTTTTCATTGTAGAGACGCTAATTAGTGTATGGCTCGCCCGTTAGCTATTTTGTGTTAGCTCCATTTTTTTACCATATTTACGCTCCGGCTGCCTGGCCTTGCGGCCAGAGGCCTGCGCTACCGATATGGTGAAAAAATTTCGCTATAAGTTATGGCTGCGGGCTCATGTTCATGTTGGCTAGCTCCAGCTAGCGGCTCAATTAGGCTTGAACTGGACCGCGCTTAACAGCGCGTCCAATGTTCTGCACCTTCCATTCGCCACTACTTCGCCTGTTGTTTAAAAACTACGCTTGCATGTGCGCAGCGCAAACACGCTAAACACAAACGAACTCGGTGCAGTCCTTGGCTTTGGCGGGAGGCCGTATGGCTATTTATTTTCTATAAGAGGCCATAGCGGCCCATTTGCGCCGAAAGCCTTGGACGCAACCTACAAACATTAAAAGTTTCCGTTTCAGAACAA
>ERZ808242.692-NODE-692-length-23150-cov-5.385365_pt1 | contig 23150 bp, 25 predicted proteins | sample MGYA00521244_ERZ808242 | MGnify/ENA primary metagenome ERZ808242 (study PRJEB31516, sample SAMN03275573) | gut metagenome | biome: mammalia-associated habitat; material: feces | host: Papio cynocephalus | place: Kenya | collected 2012-07-27 ... | reverse complement strand
GGAACAATCGGGAATCAAAGTCCGAAACATTCAGATGTATGAGCAGCGGGTCAACGACATTGATAAGGCGCAGGCACAAACACTCTACAAGTTATCCCGCGTTCTTGGTTGCGATATTGAAGACCTGCTTGAAAATCCTATGATGTAACTCCATTTGTGCACCTGCTTCGGCAGGTGCATTTTCTATGCCCAAATATGCCTTGAGCATAGGCAGGTTTTCGGGAATCACACAGAATTTTAGAAATCCTACGGTCATATCTTCAATCGTTGTCCCAAGGTTCTTGAATTGTTCGTCCACCTGATTATATACCTCTTTGTCGATGTCAATAGTCATGGTCACCAGATCATTGTTCATCGTCTTCTCCTTATCCATCTCCGAAGAGGTCGTCCACTACCGAGTCAAATTTTGGGTCGGGATTTTGGATAAAGTGGAGATGGTCATTTATCGCTTCCGCTTTGTTCTTGAAGAACTTCTCAACCACAAACAACCGACTTTCGGTGATGGGAGACTCGTATTCTAATTGGTGTGGGAAACCCCACATCCTGCCGCCATGACTTGTGTACTTTCCAAGCGGATTCATGTATTCAAGATTCGTAAATCTTGTCTGTATGCATCGGCTGTACTTTCCGTGACAAGAAAGCCAAATATGAGTGCTTTCCGCTTTTTCACATCGCATCTCATAAATGCAGCCCCAAGTATTTGTATGATTCCATGTGTGGTTGTACAGCACAGTGGTTTCAGAGCCGAGTTTTTTTGCAGGGACAAGAAACGGAACTTCCTGATATGCCACCATGTGGGTAACCTTTTTGTCGCCGGATAGATATAACTCGTATACGGACATGAAATCTTTAAATGAGTCTGCGATGCTGTCATCTTCTCGAATCGCTTTGAACAGTCCTGCGATGTCTTCCATCTTTCCGAAGTAGTCTTTGCTGAAACTCGTGAAGGAAGCCGCAGAGTAATCGTCCAAAATCAGTCTGTAGTATCTTCCCATCGTCACAGCTTCTTTCTGTTGGCCCATGTGTAATCGACAAACACATCCCAATTATTCATAATCTGCCAACAGACATCTACCTTCTTTTTCTCGGATTCACGGGGAGATATCCATGGTGTAATAAGAACTTCCCATTCGCACTTCGACCAAAAGTAATACATTACCTCGCTGCGGAGTTGCTTGGCGAAGCCTTCTTTGGCCTGATACTTCTTAGCTGCCTTCTTTACATACTCACGGAACGAACCGTGTTCAAAGACATTGAAAGTTTCGATGCTGCGGCTGTTGCAGTTGTGGTAGAACACATTCCATCTAATCTCGTTTTCGGGATTAACGGTTTGATTCTTTTCCCACGGGAACTGTGCCGTATATTCAGCAGATCTTTCGCCGTAGTTGGGGCGTATTGTTCTTCCGCTTTCAATAATCTCGTCCAAGGTCACAGGCTCGTAATTCCAATACATACAACCTACATTGTAGATTTCATTCCTGCATCCAATGCTATTAAGACGCTTTGCAAAATCAACCTCAAAATCCGCTTCATCTGTAAAATGGGAATGTGCATGGAGATGGATTGCCTGGTATCGATGTCCGTTGTACATTGGGGTGAAATAATGAGATAGGATAACTCTTTTCTTCGTGCCGTCTTCCAATGTCACGCAAATGTCGTCGTAATCTTTGATTCCCGCAAGCGCTGCCTTGGCTTTTGCATTGTGCAGGAAGCGATCATGATTTCCTTTAATGAGAATGATCTGACCGTTTAGACTTTTGATTAGTTCCGGTGCGTCATCGTTTCGCGCTTTCCATATCATGTCCCCGAGGACATAAGTGAGATCGCCCTTGCCAACCTTGCTGTTCCATCTGCGGATAAGTTCCGCGTCCATTTCCTCAACCGTCTTGAACGGGCGATTATCAAATGCAATAACATTGGCGTGACCAAAGTGCAGATCACCGGTAAAGAATATCTTACCCATCTTTCATCTCTCTTTCTAAATTCGCTTTATTGACCTTCATCTTTTGTAATTCCTCACTTGACTCGAACTGATGGAAAAGAAAATGCATTTTATCAATTCGTTTATTTGTGTGCCAATGTCCGCAGAACCATGCCATATAGTCCGTTGTTTCTTCTATGACATCGAGCCACTTCTCCGTACTGTCATCCACTGTACTTTGGTCAATACCCGGAAGGAATTCTTCGACAGGCTCATATTTGAAAGGACAGGTGTGTGACAGAACCACATCGATAGCATTTTCTTTAAGCTGCTGTTCTACATATTGCTTGATTTTTTCGCTTGGTTGTTCATCTGACCACCAACCGTATCCTCGGGAAAGGCGATAGAACTTGTCCACACTGTAGGCGCCGCCGATGACGATGTGTCGAAGCCCCTCTAAGTCATATATCTCGCCGTCTTTGGCAAACAATACGGAAGGATAGGCTTCCTCATACCATACGATGCCGCCATGCCATTCCTTCGTTTTATATGTTGGAATATGCCATGGTCTTATTTCATGATTGCCGTGAATACAGAAAATAGTGGGTTTCAATTTGTTGAGTGCATGTTTCAATTCTGCATCTCTTTCATCTTGCCCGTAGTTAGCACCGACATCACCGAGGATTACGATGATATCATCTCTTGTGGGATTAAAACGCTTGCAGAAGCGTTCTATATCGTATTTCTGCCCGTGAATGTCACCGGTGTAATAAATCATAGTTGTGCCACCTTTCCGATGATAAGTATATCAGCCAATTTGATTCTTGTCCTGCGATTTGAGAAAATGTATTCGCAAACCCCCGAAATCATATTCGCAAGCGAACAGTTCGAGGGTTTGCTCTTTTAACCGTTTGTTTATGCAGTTGTTGTTTCGCAAACTGTAGGTTTATTCTTTGACTTTCGGAGTGTTCCAACGAAGCCAAATACAACCTATAATTTTATCTGCGGTTGGCTCGGGTTAAGTACTTGTATTCGCGCATCGCTTGCTTGGTTGCCTTAACAATATCAAGTAGCACCCGCATTTCATAGTCACTGCAATCTGAAAGAATTGCGGTAAATTCATGATTAGATGCCTTAATTGTATTGGTAAGGCTGTCGATAAGCAGGTCATCGGTGGAGACATTCAGTTCGTTTGCCACCATCACCAAAGTGTCGAGACTGCAAGACTTATATGCCGTCTCCACATAACTCATATAGGCGGCAGAGCGATCAATTCGCTCTGCAAGCTCCATTTGGGTAATGCCTTTCTTTGTGCGGAACGCACGGATTCTCTGCCCGAGAAGAATGTAGTTGATTTGCATATAGAAACCTCCAAAAAATTGATGTTTCTATTATAAGGTATAGCCGATGTGTTCAACTGTGGCTTATTCCAAACATCGGGCATAGATTATATAATAATCTATATACTATAAACGGATGAGGGAGGTGCGTCATGAGAGAACTTGACGATGCAAGATATAAGGCAATCGGTGCAAGGATTCGTGATGTTCGCCTTCAGCGAAACATGAGCCAAGCAGAATTGGCGGAAAAAGCATTCATCTCCGTTCCGCATATGAGTGAGGTTGAAAACGGAAAGACCAAATTACGGCTCTCCACTTTTGTATATATAACTGAGGCATTGCAGGTTTCTGCCGATGTACTGCTCCGCACTAACACCCCCGAGGTCAACGGGATATACCAAGGAGAATTCAACGATTTGTTGGCGGATTGTTCTCCTGCCGAGATTGATTCCATTATCAAGATCGTGAAGGAATTAAAAACCACCATGCGAATGAAGAAAGACGAATACCTATTTTGACAGGTCGGGCAGCAATGTCTGACCTGTTTTTTTCTTGCCGTTTTCTCTGAAAGGTTTTCCGAAGAATCAATCAACTTTTCAATGGAGACAATTATCTATTCAATTCAAATATGGTTTTCGAGGTAGGTCAATCTTGACCTGCCTTTTTTGCTTTTTGGGTTGGCAGTTTTCAGTCTGCTGACCTTATTTTTTTGCATTTTTTTCGTCTGTGATAAACCAGCAGTTAAGCACTTGACCTGTGGTTAGTCGATATTAAGCCTTGCATGATTTACAATAATCTTAGCCTTATTTTGAATACTGCAAGTGGGAGGATAACCAAAATGGACGAGATAGATATTCACGCTAAATTGGCTCAGATAGAAACTGCACCGCACTTTTCGGAGATATTCGCCGGAGACACGGAACGGGCTGAGATGATTGCTGAGCATCTGATATGGCTGCATACGATTCGCCGTGAGCGACCTCTTGTGTCAAAGCCGTACAAGGTGGGCATTTACATCCGATACTTTAATCAGACCAGGTATGAGAATTATCTCGATTTTCACAAGAAGGGGTTTGTAGACACATTGGCATTGTGTCCGAAGTGGGAATTGGTTGACTTCTATATAGATGAAGGCTCAACTGCTCCCAATATGGAGAATGCACCCGAGTGGTGCAGACTGCTTCAAGATTGTCTTGACGGCAAGGTGGATTTAATCATTACACAGAAGGTTTCCAATGTAACGAAGAAACCACAGGAGATTACAATCATGTCCCGCTATCTTGCAACGCTGCCGCATCCGGTCGGAATCTACTTTATCTCCGAAGACATTTTCACCCTTGCTTCTTATTATCAAGAAGATATGCGGGACACAGACTTCTTCCCCGAGGGATGGGTGAGCCTGCCGGAAGATGACTCCGAGAGGAGGCTGCTGCATGATTGACAAAACGAAACGCTTAGAAAAAGAGCAAGCCAAGGCAAAGACCAAAAAGCGCATCTATGTTGAGGTCGATCCCGAAAACTATGATTACTTTCCCGAAACCAGGCAAGCCGATTATTACGATAATGATGTCCCGCAAAGGGTTGCTATCTATGTTCGTGTTTCTACGGACGATGTCCGGCAGACTACATCCTTCGAGTTGCAAAAGAAGTATTATGAGGATTTCGTTATCAAGCACCCTCACTGGACGCTTGTTAAAATCTACGCTGACGAAGGCATCTCCGGCACTTCTCTGAATAAGAGAGAGCAGTTTCTTCAGATGATTTCCGACGCCAAGCGCGGAAAAATCGACATGATTATTACAAAGAGCGTTTCCCGTTTCGCCCGCAATATCTATGACTTTATCGGTATTGTACGAGATCTTGCCGAACGCAATCCACCTGTCGGAGTCTTCTTTGAAAGTGAGGGGATTTTTTCACTCAATGATGACTCACAGCTTGCATTGTCTTTCCAAGCCACAATGGCCGAAGAAGAGTCACACACACGAAGCAGGTCGATGGAAACTTCTCTGCGAATGCGATTGGACAACGGTATCCCTCTGACTCCCAAACTGCTTGGGTATATGCATGATGCTGACGGAACACTGATTCCGAATCCTGACGAAGCGCCTACGGTTAAACTTGCGTTCTATATGTATCTGTATGGCTATTCATCGCAGCAGATTGCCGATGCTTTCAATGCTCTCGGGCGCAAGTCCTATTTGGGAAACATCAATTGGACTTCCAACGGTATTGTTCAAATACTACGCAATGAGCGACATTGCGGTGATGTCCTCACTCGAAAAACCTTTACACCAAACTTCCGTACCCATAAGGCAAAGAAAAACAGAGGTCAAAGACCGCAGAGCCGATATCGTAATCATCATCCCGGCATCGTTTCCCGCGACGATTATATTGCGGTTCAGAGAATGCTCGATAACGCTAAGTACGGAAACAAGTCTATCTTGCCCGAAATCCGCGTCGTAGAAGATGGTGTCCTCAAAGGTTTCGTTACCATTAACCCTCGTTGGGCAGGATTCAAAGAGGGGGACTACTACCTGGCTTCCAAAAGCGTGTATTCCTCTCCCGAGGAAGAACCGCATCCGGAGGAAGAGATTCAGTTTGAGGTGGAAGCAGGTGACTTTGATCTGCGCGGTTTTGAAATAGCCCGCGGCGAGTTCTTCGATGCTCCGCGTCAGCCTCACGCCATTATTTATCATAAGTTTATCAAGTTCAGTACTGCGTGTGTCCGGAAATTCGGCACACAAAATTATATTGAGATTCTGATAAATCCCATCAGCCGAAAACTTGCGATTCGACCTACTACCAAAGAAAACCGTAACAGTGTCATGGCGTCAAAGCCGGAGAAAGGTATTCTATACCCACGATTAATCCCAACCGCTGCTTTCAGTGAGACGATGTTCAACCTTCTTGGTTGGAACATAGAATACAAGTACCGCATTTTAGGCACTCTCTATGAGCAGGATGGCGTAGTTGCCTATATCTTTGATACCGTTGACTCCGAGGCATATTTCAAGCCTAATGTGCTTTCTAACGAAAACGGCGAAGGGGACTGCACAAATGTGCAGCCGTTGATGCCCTCCGGAAAGCGCATTCGTGCAATTCCAGAATCATGGACAAGCTCCTTTGGTAAGCAGTTCTATGCGCAGGAGAAGTCCGTAACGGAACTTCAGCGGCAGAGCGAGGATGATTGGATGCTCCGTTTGGAGGGCCAACTTTTCGAGACCGGAAGCAAGCTCCATGTGACGGCATTTGAAGAACTCAAAAGTTTTATCACGCAGGAATTGCAGGGCGTAGATATTCAGGAGGTAGTTTATGAATGATATTACTGAGCAAAGGACTATGACAGAGACCTTTGCTCCCCAAGCGGACTCAGAGCTGCACAAAATCCCGGTATTAAAAGACGAGGAAGAATTGATTGAAATGAGCACGGACTTCAACCTGGCGGAATTCCAGGTTGTCCGCAGAGAGTTCTTTGCTCATACTCGTGAGCCTGCGGTTACATTCAATAACCGCAAATTCTATGTGAATTCAGCTTGCCTGACCAAGTTTCCGCACACAGACTATGTTCAGGCGCTGATCAATCCTCATACTAAGATTTTGGCTCTCCGTCCCTGTGGTGAGAATGAGCGAGGGTCGTTCCAGTGGTGTTCAATCGGTCAAGGCAAAAGGAAGCCGAGGCAAACAACATGTACGCTGTTCTTCCTGAAAATGTTTGACATGATGGATTGGAATCCCGACCACCGCTATAAGATGCTCGGGAATATCATCCGCGCTAATGGCGAATACCTGATAGCATTTGATTTAACATCCACCGAGGTGTATCAGCGCACCTATGATGCGGAAGGTGCTAAATCAACGGCATCAAGGACGCCGGTATATCCGATTGGTTGGCAGAACCAATTCGGAATGACCTTAAATGAGCACAAACAATCCATGCTTGTGAACATATTCGATGGCTATGCCATCTACTCAATCAAGGAAAATAAGGCAGTTCGGCAAAGTCCGACAGCAACTGTGACTGCCGACACAGTTGCACTGCCGGAAGGAGAAATCAATCATGAGCGAACAGACCCGACAACAAGTAACTATAGCGGTTGACTTAAAAAAATACCGTATTCGCATTCATCGAAGTACACTGGCTTTGCTCGGGACACCCAAGTATGTTCAGTTCCTTGTCAGCCCTTCGGCTATGATGCTTGCTATCCAAGGAACGGACAAGAAAACAAATTATACTCATCGCGTAAATTTGGCTGCGCTGCATCCGGATAACTCCTACGAAATTTACAGCACCTCATTTGTCAATAGACTTTGCTCCCTGGTGGAAGGATTAGATAGCGCTTACGCATACAGACTGACCGGAGAGATTATAGCGGAAGAAAACGCAGGTGTTTTTCCACTCAGTTCTCTCCAAAAAATTGATGGATTGGAGGAGCGATAATGGAGTTGAAACGGCTGAAAATAGACGAAGAATTCAGACATTTAATCCGTCCACTGCGGCACAGAGAGTTTTTACAACTCGAGCAGAATATTATAAACGACGGCTGTCGTGACCCTATCGTTGTATGGCATGACACCATTGTAGACGGTCATAACCGTTACGAAATTTGTATGCGCCACAGCATTCCCTTTGATACAAAGGATATGGAATTTGAGTGCCGAGAGGCTGCTGTTGCCTGGATATGTGCCAATCAACTCGGCAGAAGGAACATCACCGAAGAGACTCGCAAGTTTCTTATTGGTATGCAATACGAGAATGAAAAAGTGGTTACCCGAATTCGCAATAAGATAGGGAGAAATCAGCACACCCTGGATATATCCACGATGGACGAAGAGGATGCGGACAAGGCTTGCCGCCATTGGACGGCACAGAGAATTGCCGAAGATAATAATGTATCGGCTGCCACTGTGCAGAAGTATGCCATATTCACGAGAGCGTTAGAGGAAATCGGAAAGAAAGAACCGAAATTAGTTCCCAAGATTCTCTCGGGACAGTACAAGATTGCTCATAAGCATGTGTTGGAAATGGCGGAATTAAATCCGCAGGATCTTCGGCGAATTAATCGGAAGATTGATCGAAATCCTGCCGAGTTTATGCATTACAAAGCCACGCGACCGGTCGTACAAGGCAATAAATCAGTTCATTCCGAGGGAGATATTCCCACGGGGCCTTCCGTGAAGGATATGCCCGAATACGATCCGGATGCGGAAATCAGCAGTCTGACTCTGACAATTCCCTCGTGGAAAAGTTCTATCGAACGGGCAAAGAATACGGCAGACCTCACCATCGTTTCTCCCCGGGCTAAAGGTGACTTGGCACAGGCTTTGCGTGAGCTGCGAAATACGATAGCGGATATGCTGTCGGAAGTGGAGGATACATAACATGGATGATTATTCGCCGTTTGTGCCGAATGTTCATTTTGAGAAAATTCCAATCAAAAACCTGGTTTCGAATCAGGATTATCAACGGAATCTGTCGCAGGCGCGTATTGAGAAAACGGCAGAAAACTTCGATCTGTTTCAAATTAATCCCGTAAAGGTCAGCCGAAGAGACGGAATCAATTATGTTTTTAATGGGCAGCACACCATTGAAATTGTTGCACTTGCTTCCGGCTCTCGCGAAACCCCGGTATGGTGCATGATCTATGACGATCTGTGCTATGAACATGAAGCCGATATCTTTGCCAATCAGATGAAATTCGCAAAGAATCTTGCGCCTTACGAAATTTTCGTAGCAAACTTGGAGGCTCAGAACCAAGAACAGCTTATGATTCGGGATTTGGTGGAGTCTTACGGTTTGAAGATATCTGCCAAGAGAGCGCCGGGGCACATCTGTGCCGTATCCACTTTGGAGGCTATTTACTCCAAATACGGGTACCAGGTTCTCAACCGTGTTCTTCGCCTGATCATCGGTACATGGGAGGGGGACTCCAATTCTTTCTCCGCCAACATTATGAATGCGGTTACTAAGCTTTGCGTGGTGTATAAGGAGCAGTTAAAAGATGAGGTGTTCAGCGAGAAACTCGGTGCTATTTCCATTAAGCAATTGACTCGTACCGCCAGGGATCGCCGGAAGGGTTCAATGGGCTTTGCCGAAGCGATGGTTATTGAATACAACGGCAAAAGAAAAAGCAACGCGGGCAAACTATTCATGAACAAGCTTTATGCTCGAGATGTTTCTCTCTGGATTGAACCGGACGAGAATGAGGATTTTGACGATTCCGAAGCCTTTGAGAATTTCGCTATCGGACAGCTTGGCGAAGATGGAGAAAGCGATAATAACGAAAGCAATGATTAATAGAGTCAGCGAATAGGCAACTACGGCTTATTCGCTGCTTGCTGTTTTTATTTTTCGAGGTATTCTTCAAGTTCATATCCGCCGCCGAGTATAATTTGCAGTCTGCCGTCATGGTAGACTTTTATACATTCTACCATCTGCCGGACGATTGAGTCATCATAGGTATCTTTATTTTCTTTTCGTTTGTCAATGGTGTCCTGGATTTCCTTAATCCGTGCTTGAAGTTCTCCGTCATCACCTTCGCTTTCTCTTATTGCCGTGATGCGCCCCGAGAGTTGCTCGATTTGCATGGAGATGTTTTTGAACTCATCTTCATAGTCCTCGGCATCACTATCTTCCTGAACGCTCAGTGTTACAAGGTCAAGCATACGCTTATTAAGGGCATCGATTCTTCTTTCGAGCAGGTCGATTTCATCTGAGCCGCCGTTGATTCCTATGGCTTCCCCGATGGTGGATTTCATCAGCATTAGGTAGGTGGATTCGTCTTCGATATTGAATCGATTCAAGGCTCTTACAATGGCTCTTTGCAGTGCCTGCTCATCAACGGTAATGGAGTCGGTGCAGTATTTCTTGCCATAGTCAAGACGGCTCATACATCGCCACACGATTCTGCGCTTGCCTCGAATGTTCCATGTTACTCTTTTGTACCTGCTTCCGCACTCTCCGCACATCATCACTTCTGTGAGCGCGTATTTGGAATACTTTCCCGAAGCGGTCAGAGCCGTCTTCCTTGACTGTGGTAATAATGTTTTCCGTCTGGCGGTTTCTTCTTGTACCTTGTTGAATTTCTCACGGGTGACGATTGCAGGGTGGCTGTTTTCTACAAGCCACATGGGTGCTTCACCTTCGTTTGGTTTTCTTCTTTTTGAGATCGGGTCAAGTGTCACCGTCTTTTGAAGGATGGCATCTCCGCAGTATTTTTCGTTTTTCAGCATTCGTGCAATTGTTGTTTTGTTGAATATTATCTTCTTGCCGGGGATTTCGATGTTTTCGCCCCGTAGTATTTCTGCTATTTCATAAGTAGACTTACCGGAGAGGTACATATCGAATACTCTCTCCACTATGGCTGCTTCTGCGGGAACGATTTCGGGATTTCCATCTTCACCTTTCTTATAGCCGAGCATCCGATTGTATGCAAAGATTACTTTGCCTTCTTCAAAATTCTTTCGATGCGTCCAAGTGATATTCTTGCTGATGCTTTCGGATTCGGATTGTGCGAATCCTGCGTATATGACAAGGTACAATTCGCTATCGCTTTTCAGCGTATCGATGTTCTGTTCCTCGAAGTAGATGCCTACGCCGATTTCTTTGAGTGACCTGACATAGTCAAGGCAATCTACAGTATTTCGCGCGAATCTCGATACTGACTTTGTTATGATCATATCGATTTTACCCTTGTGGCAGTCATCTATCATCTTTTGGAATTGAGGTCGTTTGTCTGCTCTCGTGCCTGAGATGCCCTCATCGGCATACAGTCCTGCAAACTCCCACTCCTTATTTGAAGCAATCATTTCGGTATACACCTTCATCTGATTGGTATAGGATGTGAGTTGTTCCTCGCTGTCGGTAGACACTCTGCAGTATGCTGCAACTCGCTTTTGGCGATGTTGTGCTTTATCTACTATGAAGGATTTCTTCGGTTCGATGAGGGTGATTGTTTTCTTTGGGATTTTGGTTACTGCCATTATTCATTCTCTCCTTCGGTGATTTCCGTCCCTACTTTGATGTAGAGCCTGACCTTCCCCGAACTTGAGAGTGTGACACAGTCTATAAGGTCGGAGAAGTAATCACAATTAAAGTTTTCCTGGGGTTTCATCATTGAGGCTCGTTTTCTTGTAATTTGAGCGACAATCATTTCCTTTGCTTGGGTTTCTTTATATAACTGACTTGCTATGTCGCTGACCTTCTCGACAATGTATTCCTCGCTCGGGTATTCCTTCTCGAGTTCGGCGTCCACTTGCCGTTGCAGGCTTGCGACCGTCGGGGAGTCGGCTATTCGTATCTTGGGCTTTGGTATCAGTAGTTCGCTGTTTTCGATAATGCGGTTCATAAGGATGGCGATTTTCTGCAGGAGGTCGCCGTCGCTGATGCGCAGTCTCTTTCCGCACTCTGCATTTTGGCAGGTCCAGCTTTCATTGATTTGTCGTTTCGAGCAGACTCTGCGTACCATCGGGCTTCCGCAATCTGCGCATTTGACTCTGTTGCGGAGCAGGGCGATGCCTTCGCATTCTCTTTGTACGGTATTGCGCTGCCGTGCGGCTTTCATGGATACCGCGCCCTCGTATGTATCTTCATCGATGATTGGGTCATATTCATCATCCCCGATGTACTTTGCGTTGTCGATAATTCTTGCAATTCTTGCTTTATCCCATGTATCCGTTTTCTCGGTATAGGGGATTTTCCTCTGCGTGAGGCTCTCTGCTATATCTTTGAGGGAAGCACCTTTGATGTACTCATCAAAGATTTCTCGGATAATTTCGGCTTCGGTGTGTTCTATCACAGTTCGCCCTTCACGGATGGTATATCCGTATGGAATAAAGCGTGTCTTTTTCATCGCGGTTTCTCCTATATCAATTCAGTGAATTTCAGTCCGCCGAGCAGAGTGACGGTCAATTCATCTGCGTTATTGAGTGTCATTTCTACGATAATTTCCTCGAAGAGCTTCTCATCGAACTCATCCAAGGGTTCTTCTATTTCGTCAATCAGAGATTTTAGTTTCCGCACATCTTGGAGCATTGTAAGTATTCGGGACTCGAATTTGTCCTGCCGATCTTCTTTGAGTGTGCAGAGCTGCTTTTTCATCTCTCTGACTTGGGACTGATGAATTTCGGGGGCAAGGTATCCTTTTGAGCGAAGCTCATTCAGCTTTAGAATTGTGGCGTTTATCTCCGCAATCTTCTGACTGATCTGCATCGCCGTTTTGTTATTTCGCTTGTATTTCTGTGTTGCGCTTTCAAGTTTGGCGATAACTTGACCGAGGATGTTCTCTTGCCCGAATCGTAGCTTATTCACCACTGATAGGAAACCGTCATAGATTCGTTCTTCGCTGTAGTAGTTGGAGTTGCATGATTTTGTGTTTTCCTCATGCTTGGCGCAGACCCATTTGATTCCTCCGCTCCGAATCTTTCGGCGATAGAAAGAGCCGCATTCGGTGCATCGAATGCGGCTCGTAAGGGGGTAGGTATTGAATGTTATTGATTTGGTGAACTGCTCTTTTCGCTTTTGGAGGAGGACTTGCGCTTTATCAAAGGTTTCTTTCTCAATAATGGAAGCGTGTGTGCCGGTGGCATAGTACATATCTTCTTCGCCGCGGTTCTTGGATTGTTTGAACGGCACGGTCGTGTCACGGTATGTTTTCTGATAGTGGCAGTCTCCGATATACCTTTCGTTGGAGAGCATATAGGAGATTTTTGTCGATTTCCATTTTTCCTTGCCGTTCTTGGTGGGGATGCCTCGCTCGGTCAGAACCTTTGCAATTTCCGTTGTAGACATACCGCCAAGATAGGAGCGGAAGATCCATCGCACGGTATCGGCCTCGGGAGGATACTCCACAAGCTGCTTGTTTTCAAGTCTGAATCCGTATGGTGCGTTACTGTCCACATAGACGCCAAGTTCCATTCGTTTGACGATGGAGAGGCGTTGATTTTGCGAAATCGCTTTGGATTCTTCTTGAGCGATTGCTGTGAAGGTATTTAGCAGCATCTCATCGCCGAGGGACTGAGTATTGATGCCTTCTTTCTCAAAGATAACTCCAACACCGAGAAGTTTCAGCTTTCTCACATACTCCAAGGCTTCTTTTACATTTCGTGCGAACCGTGACACCGATTTTGTGATGATGAGGTCCAGTTGATGTAATTCGCACATACGGATCATCCGTTGGAACTCGGGGCGGTTTTGAGCTTTCATGCCGCTGATGCCTTCATCGGCGAAAATCTCAACCATGTTCCACTCGTTCTTTTTCTTCTTTGCGAGTCTGTTATAACGGTTAATTTGTGTCGTGTAAGAGTTTAGCTGATCCGCAGAGGAGGAAGAAACTCGACAGTAGGCCGCCACGCGCAATAACTTGATTCCTTGCCTTGATATCGGGGATATCAGCATCGGCTTTGCCATCGTTTTCTCTCCTTTCCTTGGTGGGGGAGGTTGCGCATACATTTTATGCGCAACCTCTTTTCAACACAACATTATATCCAAAGAACTGCACAAGTCCAGCGAAATCCTGAAATTTTTCAAACTTTTCAGTCTGCGAGTATAATGAAAGAGCACCACCCTTGCGGATAGCGCTCTCTGCCGGTATTATTCGTGTTATGCGAGACTTTCCAGGAAGTCGATCGCCTCGTATACAGTAGAAAAAGTCAGACAGTTTGTGCATAGCCATCTGTTTCTCTCATCTGTGTCATCAAGCCCCGGCAAACCGTCTTGCAGAAGGAATGATACGGTCTGTTTGGCATTGATAACGGCGGTAAGATAATGCTCGGCGATTTTTGCAGTCGAAACAAAGTCACCCTTTTGATATGTCGGCTCTTTGCGCACAAGTCTTGTCAGCATTTCTTTCTTCTCTGCTTCGGTCTGAACGGGAGGTGCAAACATCTCATAGTGAAGCATCAGCCAATACTCAATACATCCGGATGTCATCAAAAGACGAACTTTTATGTTTGGTTTTTTGCGAAGTCTGCGGAGCCGCTTTATGATCTCGAGCCTGCTGTCCCACTTTGGTATATCCTTTGTTTCAACATCAAAGAAAAACCAAATTTCATCGGTTTCCTCTGTGTAATCGCTGTATCTTTTGTCCTTTTTGAATTTGCTGTCCGCTTCTTCAAACAGGTTCGTTGAGCAATTGAATTTGAAAGCCGCGACATCCGAGAATTTCTTTTTCAAAAAATCCATGTATGCCCGTTCGCTTTCGCCTTCACAAAAGACAACAATGTAGGGCTTCTGCTTTCTTAATTGACGAGGCATTATTCCACCTCCTCAATTTCAATATCCGGAGTTGCACCGTACTTCCCGACAAGATATCCTTTTCGGATGTTATCCGTTGTCCTTGTTGCAAAATCGCTGATGCTGTACAATTCGGATGAACCATCGTTGTTCCGCTTATCTGCAAAATACAGTTGATCCTTACGCAGTAGTTCCATATTCATCAGTTCTGTATTGTGCGTAGTAAAGATAATCTGCGCACCGTTTGGATTGCTGTTTTTGCTTTGGAATTTTGAGATGATATAATTCACAAGGACAGGGTGCAGTTCGCGTTCTATTTCATCAGCGAGTAATACACCGCCGTTCTGTAGTGCAGATTCTATGGCGGGTGCTAATGACATCAGTTTTCTTGTTCCGTCCGATTCGTCAGAAAGGTCCAGAGAATACAGAACTCGTTCTCCGTTTTTGTTTTCGCCCGAATGCTTTGCCTTTGCCGTAACTTCGCCCATTCTGAGCTTTACTTCCGAATTATTTGATGTTTCGGACAGGGCATGCATGAATTGCGTAAGAGCCGCTCTGATTCCTTCGGGAACATTCGCAGGGAATGATTCGTCATCCTTGATTTCTTTACTGTCAAACTCGAATTGCATGTCTTCTATGCCAAGGTCGGCGGTCTTTGCATATTCGGTTATGGCTTTTAACATATTCTTGTCTTCCGAATATTCAAGAAGCTGTCTTGGAATATCTGTATAATCACGCGAGAAGAATATGCAGTCTCTGAACCATCGCATTGCACCGATACAGGCAGCGTCGTTCATCGTGCAGGCTACCGAGAAAAATAACTGATTTGCAGCCACCATTTCGCCGATCATGCTTCGCTTGGCTTTATCCTCGGTAAAATTGAATTTTTGACCGTCCCTTAAGAAAACGACCGCCTTCTGTCCTTTGGGTGCATGATACAGATATTCACTGACAATTGATTCTCTTGTTGCAGAAAATCCGTACCAGTATTTAATCCCGTTTTGGACATAGATAAACTCGAATGAGGTCGGCTCGGATTTGGAATAATCGTTCAAGCCAAATGGCATAACCGGTATCTCGGCTTTTTCGTGCTGTGTCCGCTGCGCATTTCGTATAAACTGTACCGCAAGCCAAAATGCCCTGATAACATTACTTTTGCCGCCGCCGTTTTTTCCGTAAATCGCAACTCCCGGAAGCAACTTTGTGCTTTTCTCTTGAATTAAACAATTCTTGAAGGTGCTAAGTCCCGTCGCTTCCATAGAAAGTACGGCTTCATCTCGAAAAGATCTGTAGTTTTTGAATCTGAATTCAATCAGCATATATTACACCTCTGCTTTCTCAACTGTAGTATACCACATTTTTCAGAGAAATGCAACTGATAAAATCAAGAATTTTGATTTTATCGTCTTGATTTACTTTCAATATGGCTTGTCGCTCAGAGCAGAGGTGCAAAATATGCCGTACATTGCCGAATTATACTTCTATCAATCCGCAATAATTATATCGGCACCGGTAAGTTTCTTATAGTATTTTTTTGCTCTGCTGTACTCCCGGATACTGATTTTGCCGTCATCACGAAGGCTTTTCAGTATGGCGATAATCCGAAGGAAGTTTGCGGACTTGGTCTGTTTCTCTGCTATCATTTCCTGTTCTCCTTCTTTTCTCCGTAGTATTCTTTGTCCTTAACGCCTCTCATGAAACACTCAATTTCTTGAGCGGAGTCCACCTTTGGGAACTTATGAAGGGCTTGTCCGATTTTACCGGAGTAGGACTTCGAGATGGCTCTCGGGTCCAGAATGGACACGACACCGGTATCGCTTTCACAGCGAATGAGTCTTCCTACGCCCTGACGGAGTTTGATCAGCATATTGGGAGTGCAGTATCTGTCTACAAAATCTCCGACGCTGTCGCAGTTATTCTTCTTTTCCTCCATGAGAGCGCTTCTCATCGGGAATGGCAGCCGAACAATAATTACGGATGAAAGACAGTCACCTACACAGTCAACTCCTTCCCACATAGAGCCGGAAGCAAAAAGTATACCGTTTTTCGATTTTTTAAAATCGGTAATGGCATTTTTATTGCTGCGGGTCATGCAGATGGTATCATATGCGGTCAGTCTGTCCCGCAGAAGGTCGTGTACCAGGTTGAGCGTTTTATATGATGTGAAGAGGATCGCGGTATGACCGTTTGTGGCTTTAATAATCCCATAAATCTCGTCGGCGATGGCTTTGAAGTAGTCCTCGCTGTCGTTGTCCGGAGTGGGCATCCCCGTGGGAATGTACAGCCTTGTGTGGTTCGTGTAATCAAAAGGCGATTCTGTACGGGACTCTAAGAGCAGGCGATGCGGAATAAAGTCCAATCCGTTTTCCGCTTTGAAGTATTCAAAATCCGTCCCATCCGAAAGCGTACCGGAGGTCAGCACATGGCTCACATTTCTGTCCCAAATTTTACTCCGAAAAATGTTGTTGATATCTTTTGGGGTGCTGCATAACGAAAGAAGTCCGTTTTCATCCGTATCCAACCAAATGGTGGACTTACTTGTCTTATTGATAGCGGCAATCGCCGTTTTCAAGTAACTGCCGGTTACGGGGATACCGTAATTGCGTTTGATCTTCATACCTTCGATTTTATCAATGAGGTACATAATCTTGTTGAGTTTGGCTGTCTGAAAAACCGACAGAGAAATAATATTTCCTCGTTCTTCTTCGATGTCGCCGTGCTGCTTCTTGCGAAGGCTGTTGAACAGGGCATCGTTTTCCTTGATGATATTTGCGAGAAATTCTTTGTACTTATCCCTATTGGCCTTGGTTGAGCAAAGAATTTTTACTGCGTTTACATAGCGGGGGATGTCTTTTTCTCCGATTCTCTCGCCAAAGGTGTCTTCGGCCGCTTCTTTGAACTTATGCGCTTCATCCACGACCACAAAGCAACTCTCGCGCAGCAGAGGGGGATGGTCATCGGTCTTCGTTTTTTGGGACATGAGGTACATATTATGGTTTGTAACTTGGAAGTCCAGGTCGGGAAGGTCGTACATCCGTTTAGCAAATTCGTTGTATGTACATTCCTTCTTTCGCGCGCAGCCTGCGCATGTACCCTTGATACAGATTCGGCTCTTAATCGCTCCGCTAAGGCGGTATCTGTCCAGGTCAATTCCTGCACGCAGGTTGCTCATCTGCTCGAGCGTTTCAATAGTGGTCTTGTATTTTTCGGGATACATACGGATATTCTTGAGAAAGTCATCGAAACGATAGCGGCAAAGGTAGTGTTCCTTGCCTTTGCGAAGTACCGCGGTCAGTGGACGCTCGATAATGTAATAGTTTAAGAGCATTTGGGACAGATTGGGGATTTCACGCTCCACCAATGCTTTCTGCAATTCAATGCTCGATGTGGTGATGGTTACGGGCAGGTTCTGTCTGTAAGTAATACCGTTGTGGTGTTTGGCTACAATAGCTGCCACCAAATAAGAAAGAGTTTTGCCTGTTCCGACCTCCGCCTCACAGAGAGCAACCTGCTTTTCGGTAAAACCGATATACATCTTCTTTGCAAGAGCAATCTGTTCTTCCCGAATGTTATATCCGTTATTGGGGAGAACAACACGGAAGATCGAGTCAATAACGGTGAGGGGATCGTCCGCAAAGCGATTGAGGTATCTCATGTCTCCGGTATATTTCACGGAGTAAAGAATATGGGGGATCAGCCGTTTGTAGGACGCTTCGGTGTAGAGGTTGCCGGGGTTCTTGGTAATAACGAAAGAGGCGAGACCGGTGCTCATATCGATGGCAATGTAATCCACCTTATGACGCAGGTTTGCATGATAAATAATGTATCTGTTTTCAAAAGTAAAATCGTAGGTGCCGCCTTTATGGGCTTTCCCCGCGTTTTGGTATGCTTCAAAGGTTTCGTTGTCGCTATAAGTAATTTCAAACATTTCTAATGTCTCCTTGTTTCTTAGTGATTCAGATTTGTTTGAGCGACAGAATGGTATGCAGGAGCATTTGCTGCTCCTGCACAGTAGTTCCATCGCTCAAACACAAATAATTCGTTATTGAGCTTTGGATTTAAGGATGTCGAGTATCTCGCAGCATATTTCCCCGCGGTCGGATTCGCAATAGGGGAACGAGCATCATATATGGTGTAACAGACATGGTTTTCAGCCTGAAACAACATATCCCGCCTTCCGGCGAGCTGCTTTTTGCAGAAGTATCCTTAGTTCTCCACCGGAGTCATGGCCAATCGAAATATGCTGTACCTCTTTCGACTCGGCGCAGAATGTATCGCTCATCCACTTTTGTGGAGTCATGGCGCTTCTGTCCGACAGCTTTCCTTTTACGGTCCGGTGAGTTTATACCTCGGCATCCTTTCGTTATTCGGTTTTCAAGGTGCAACAGAGGCTGTTTGAGTCCTCTCATTCCTTATTTGGGAAAAATCCAAAGGCTCACAACCAAAAAATCAGAAAAATTTTTTCAGTTTCTCGAAAATGGCTCTCTTACGCTTGCTCACAGCCTGCTGTGTCATACCGAGATGCTTAGCAATCTCTTTTTCGCTAATAGGGGATTTGGACAGGTACAGACAGTGGATGATACGGTATTCTTCTTTTGTGAGTGTCTGTAAAGCCTTTTTCAAAATTTCAAGGTCGAGGTGGTGCATCGCCTCGGCCTCCAAATCGACATCTTCGTCCGCAACGGTGTCAAGAAGTTCGAGGTCATCCTCGCCGGGAACTGAAACAAGCGCATTTGCCGACACAACTGTAATGTTCAGCTTAGTCATCACTTTATAGCGATAACGATCCCGTTCCCGCTGTGCCGCACATGCCGTGATCATTTTGGGTTCTGCTTCAATTCCAATCTTGTTGCCGTTTTCATCAACGTCTACATGGAAGCATCTTGATCTTCCGTTTTCTGTCTTGAGGAAGTCATACAACGCCTTCCCTTCCAGCAGGGTGTATCTGATTTTTCCGTCCGTGGACAGATAAATGCCGTTATTGTCTTTGATATAGAATTTGGTACTCACTTTCGTAATCTCCTTAAATTTTTGAATTTTGGGTGAAATCAAAAATCGGAGATTACGGATATCCGGCTATGTAGCACTGCCACTTTTCCACTGCATCTTCTCCTTTGCGGTTCGGTGTAGTGAAACAGTCGGCAATAAAAAATAATTCCGTTATATTTACATACATAAAAAAAGTCCTTTCCCGGGCAAGCCGAGGAAAGGACTCCAATTACCGTACAAGTATTTTTGCGCACAAAAAAAGCGCCGTACAAATCAAGACCAATAGACATGGTTTTCCATTCCATTCAGTCTCAACCTTGTACGGCGCTTGGAAATCACGGCCTTTCGACCGGCTCTGCTTGCACGAATTAAAGTCTGTTATTCAGTTGTTTTCGGCTTTCAATATATGCCGTCATAGATTTCGCTGTCGATTTCGTAAATGTCATCTATCGGAATTACGGTTTTGTCGGTGAATATCAGCCTGCGCTCATATTCGTCAACACGCTTGATTACTCCGGTATGCGTCACATACTCTCCGCCGTTCTTTTTACTGTCCGGCTTGAAGTAGGTTACGGATATTTCCGGCTGCTCATCGGACAGCGAAACGGCATAGTTCAGCTTATCATTCAGTGTACTTATTGTGCCGTCATCAAGCTCTATACGCTCGTCCGTCAGCCGTCCGGCTTCCTTTACCTGATCATCATATCCGGTCAGAGCCGCAAACGGAGAAAAGGAAGCGGCACGGTTTATTCGCGGCATACGCTGCCGTGTTGTCAATTCGTGATGCGGAAGATTTATTATATCCGCATACAGTTCTTCTGCTTTTTCGCTCACGCTTTATGACCTCCGACCTGTTCGTTGCGTTCCCGGGCTGTCGCACCTTCCTGAAAGTTCATACCTTTCAGAATAGCGTTCTTGCCGAAGCGCTTTTTTATGCCGATAATCGTTTTCTGCATTTGCTTCTCCTGTTCAAGAGCCTGCCTTTCAGCTTGTTCTCTCTTTTCCTTTTCAACAGGATCATCGAAAAGCGATATTTGCTCTGCAACGGTTTCGTTTTTTACATCGCTTTCTCTGGCGAGCTTACAGGTCGCAACCGTAATACGGCGAACGAGCAAATCCTTGTTTATGATGCGGTCAAACAGGTTCATTGTCGCTTCTGTTATGATGTGCGATGATGATGTCTTTTTCTCTAAATTTGCCGTTCCGTGCGCGTGTTTCGGTACTTTACGCCCGTAACGGTCGGTTGTGACATCTCCGTGATATCTTGCGCTGATTTTCGGATCGGTCAGATTTTCTATATCATACCCGATATCGAGCACAATCTGATCGGTTACAAGTCCTTTGTCCACAAGGTCAAGCACATGTTGGTCAATCATTTCGCGGACAATCAGCTTTGTTTTTTCGTAATTATACGGACATTTGAGTACCTGTCCCACGCTTAAACTGTTGGAGGACGGCTTATACGCCTTTATATCGGCAATAGTGGTCGGCTCCCAACCCCAAGCGCGGTCAATAATCAGTTCCGCATTAACACCGAACAGCTTAAACAGCTTTGCCTCGTCATAATGCGAACAACGGGCAACATCGCCCATAGTATACATATAGTTCGCTTCAAGCTTTTTGGCAATACCGCTGCCGAGCATCCAAAAGTCAGTCAGCGGCTTATGCGTCCAAAGCTCTTTGCGGTATGACATCTCACCAAGTTCGGCAATACGGACACCGTTCTCATCGGCAGGCATTTTCTTTGCGGTGATATCCATTGCGATTTTGGCAAGGTACATATTTGTTCCTATCCCTGCCGTTGCGGTAATACCTGTATTCGCAAGCACATCTTTTATCATTGTCTGTGCGAGTTCTCTCGCGGTGCATTTGTAAGTTGAAAGATAATGCGTAAGATCAATGAAAACCTCGTCTATGGAATACACATGGATATCCTCGGGAGCAATGTATTTGAGATAGATATTATAAATCCGAGTGCTGTATTCCATATAGTAAGCCATTCTCGGCGGTGCGGCGATGTAGCTGAGAGCCAAAGACGGGTTTCTTTCAAGTTCAACGGCGTTATACGATTCGCAATCGAGTTTATGACGCGGTGCATTGTACTTGCGCTGCCGATTGATTTGCTCAACCTTTTGGATTACTTCAAACAGTCTTGCTCTGCCGGGAATACCGTAGGCTTTCAGTGACGGCGTAACCGCAAGGCAGATGGTTTTCTCGGTTCTGCCGACATCCGCAACCACAAGATTGGTCGTCAACGGATCAAGCCCGCGCGTTACACACTCAACGGAGGCATAAAAGCTTTTTAAGTCAATGCAAAGATAGGTTCTGTCCACTTTTATACCTCCGTTCGTTTCCTTATCTCTTAATTTTCCCGATGATATACGGGTTTATAACCAATACGCTTTTCTTTATTCTTCTGAAATAAGCAAGGTTCAGCGGTTCTTCCAATTTGCATTTGCGGCATTTTACCTGAACATATCCGCTTGTCGGTTCGTAAATTTCTTCAAGACGAAAACCGCAGACGGGACATCGCAGCGTCCTGCTTTTCAGTTTTTTTACTTCTTCACGGGATTTCCGTATCTTTTCGGCAACCTCGGGTGTGAGTTGACCGTATCTGCTGTCGTATAAGATCTCTCCGGTCATTTCGCACCTCCGAGCTGCAAGTCATTCTCCAAGTATACGGTCAGATCGCGGGGCATCAGAAGCCCCAATGTTTTAAGCCGTATAACCAAAGCCTGAAAGGATACGCCCATACAGTCAGCCATTTTACGAAGCTTCAGCTTGTCCTCCGGGGCAAAGACATTCCAACCGTATACGGGCAATCCATTCTCGCATTTGTACTTTTTCATAACCTTTCGCAAAATAAACCGGGACATAAGAAAAACCGACGAAAGCCTATCGGCTTGCGTTTCGGAAAAAGACATCAATTCCTTTTGTTCTTTTATTGTATACACTCGTTCCGGATCAAATTCGTTATGAAAACACCCGACATCCTGCATAGGATTTTGTTTCGCAATAACGCTGTGCGCGCCCTCATGTCCGAGTGTAAATCTGCGTCGGCTGCTTTCGTTTTCGTGTAGCAATACCTTGTCCATAACAACCGTTCCTTTCGGAAACACGACCTGTATTCGTTCCTCGTTACGGGAAACCCACAACGGTCGCTTTCCGTTGGAGAGAAAGGCAATCTTGTTCGGATCATCTTCCGCAATGTTTTCGTAAACTACGGTAAGTCCCAAATAATCTGTAACCAAACCCTCTATATCCACACATAGGGCGTTATAGCGTTTGGTCTTTCGGAGATACTCTCTTACGATTGTTTCACCGAGTTCTTCAAGCTCTCCGAATGAGATATAGCTTCTCAACCTGTGTCCACCTCCGTCTGAATCGGCTCAACATACCATTTGCCGCCGATTCGATATAGATATTTTTCCGCACTACCGATCAACACCGTGTAGCGAATTCCCTCATACTCATCTTCGGAGGTGCAGCAGTGAAGCGTTTTTCGGATTTCAAAGGCTCTGCCGTCGCGCCAATAAATCCGAACCGGCTTTATTGCGCCGCCGACGAGCACCTGATAATCTACATTGACATATACCTTTTCCAAGGTCAGCACCTCCCGTTTACAGCTTAAAGTCCTTTGATAACATTCTGTGCCACACCTTGGATTTGC
>ERZ808242.690-NODE-690-length-23180-cov-16.128649_pt1 | contig 23180 bp, 20 predicted proteins | sample MGYA00521244_ERZ808242 | MGnify/ENA primary metagenome ERZ808242 (study PRJEB31516, sample SAMN03275573) | gut metagenome | biome: mammalia-associated habitat; material: feces | host: Papio cynocephalus | place: Kenya | collected 2012-07-27 ... | reverse complement strand
AAAGGTAAGCAACTTTTTTCAAGCGGGCAATACGGCGTTCACCGAACACTTACGAACCAAAATGTCTGAAAGTCATTGTCGCTATACATTTTATTTACGTTTAAAATTACTGGCGACAAAGATACATCATCTTCAGCAAATCACCAAATCCGTTTTTGGACGCTTACCGCTATATGGCGAAACATTCGAACCACCTTCTGCCAGACCAAGGCCGAGTAATGCTTTACTACGAATAATCAATTCTTCTAACACTGATACTTACACAATAGCTTTAATATACTTTCCAGGAATCATACAACACAAATAAAATACCAATCTTGCCCCCAATAGTTTCAGCATCATAAATGGAAAAGCCTTAACTCCAAAAGATGGAGAGAATTGTTTTATTGATTTTTTTACAGTATCAATACTCATAAAATCTAAGTACTTTTCCAAATTTTCCTTTTTAGAATAAATGGGATTATGAGACATTCTTAATGCCATTTCTAAAGCACTGAACACTAAAGTACCTTCCCAAAACTTATGAACATTAAAATTGTAGCGTTTCTCGGCTAATTTATCTATTTGCAAACGAGTATAAATAAGTTTAGTTTTATCCTCCATACGCTTATTTGCATTCATAACACTGGAAAGATTTGCACCATTTGGGCGTTGCTCCAAATGATAAAGACATTCATCTAAATATCCAACTGAAGTTTCATAAAGAAAATAAGTGTTTATAAAAATTGTATCCTCACCTAACGACAAGTTGGTATCAAACATCAACTTATTTTTTCTAATAATATCTAAGTCGCACATAATATGCCACAATGCCGTAGCTTCCTTTCCATACCGAATTGGTTTCTTTCCCCTTATCCAAAGATTTACATTTTCAAAAGAATGTCCCAAAAATGATGGAATAACTTTAAAAATAATATCTTTATCTTTAAAATTTTGCCCCCCCAGAATTGAAGAATGAGCTGGTAAATCTTTTCCATGCTCTCTATTACAGTACCCATACAATACTGAATTTACCCGATTTATATTTGAATATTCCATACATTTCTGTATTGTGTCTAACTCAACTATGTCATCGCTATCCCAAAAGAATACTTTAACACCATTTGCTGCACAAATACCTACATTTCTCGCATTAGAAACACCACCGTTAGGAATATCAATAATTTTGATACGCTCATCAATATCAGCATAAGAGTTGACCACTTCCAAAGTATTATCTGTAGAACCATCATTTACCACAATAATCTCAATATTTTTATAAGTTTGGGCAACTGCACAATTAAGCATTCTTCCAATATATGGTCCTGTATTAAAAGCAGGAATAATAATACTTACTAACTTTTCACTTTTCATCTTTTAAATATTTTATCTTAGAAAATGGACTCCAATCCGCTAACCATATTTTGATTGCTTCCACAAATCTTTTATCTAAACAATACCCTAATTTTGAAACCAAATAAAATAAGACTACAAATTTGAATGGGACGGGAATTTCTTTTAATGCTGATACGTAGAACGAAAATTTTCGAATGCGCATCCAACTTTTAATATCAGACTTACTATTATTACTTATATTATATTTTGCCAAAAAAGAATGAACCAACACATTCAAATTATGTATAGCAAAACGAAGTTTCCCAAATGAATCAAATCCTTTTTTTTCAGTAAGCAAACTATAAAAATTGGCAGTTAATTCAAAATTCAAAACAGCAGCTAAATTATTTTTTGCAATGATATATGATTTTTCTTTCTGTTCATCTCGGTGAGTAAAACAGACTCCTTCTAGATTTTTACGATAATAAATCTGGAAAGAATCTAAATTTTCAATTTTATATCCCTTTTGGACTAAACGACAGCCTAATTCAAAATCCTCCACATTTAAAGCGGCATCATCGTCCTTAAAAGGTTCATTTCGAAGAACTTCAGTTTTTATCATCAAACAAGGGTGTATATATGAGACTTCAAACAGAGATGTAAATCTAAAAGCATCAAAATGAAGAGGTAAGAATCTCAAATTTCTTTTTATACTTAAATCATAATAAAGATCGTACGATCTACCACTAACTCCATCTAGCGTCGGGTCTTTTTCCAACGCTTGCATCTGCTCCTCAAAACGATTTGGTAAAGATATATCATCGCAATCCATTCTTGCAATATATAATCCTTTCGCCAAAGTAATCCCCTTATTTAAAGTCTTGATTAGACGAAGATTTCTTTCATTTTTTACATAACGTATTCTATCATCAGAATAAGATAATATAATACGCTCTGACTCATCTGTACTACCATCATTGATTATAAGAAATTCAAAGTCTTTATAAGTTTGATTCAATATACTCTCAATAGCAGAGCGAAGATATTTCTCCCCATTATACACAGGCATCAAAACTGTAATCTTAGGCATAATCTTATCTTTTAAAAGTTAACTTTATTAGTGATGCCAACATTGGCACTCTAGTTTTTAAACAATTCCACATTCTCAATTTGATTTTTTCCGTAGGTTTCATCCAAGAAGAAGCAAAATGATGAATACTAACTGTATTCTCTGTTAACTCGATTTCATTTGATACATAAGATTTCGGACTAAAAAAATCAGGAGTAAAAACAGGAAAAGAACCAGTCTTTGTTAGATTTATAGCTTCACTTACAGAAGTTACCTTAACAATATTATAATCTTTGTGCAAAATTTCTCCTGCTATCTCTGGAATAACCTTCATATCAAAAGAACCATCTTTCTTTATGAACGGACGGTTTTGGTAATAATCCAAACATTTCTTTATCCAATCAGCTTTTGGACTCACACCGAAAGCAGCCATTTCTAATTTCCCATTTCCATCATGCTCAAAACAAATCGCAGTATTTAGCTGGATGAATTCATTGAAAGACTTTACTACTTCAACATCCATATCTAGGTAAAACCCACCATATTCATATAAAGCATATAAACGGATATAATCAGCTGCAAATGCATATTTTTTATTATCAAAAGCTTGCTTCACCCACAAAGAAGATTCTTTGTTGAACTTACTAAAGTTCCAAAGCATCAATTGGAAATCAGGCATCTTCACCTTCCATGTTTCAATATATTTTTGAAACTCAACAGGAATAGGATCATCACTTAGCCAACAATAATGAATAATTTTTGGTATCATTTTATTATTTTATATTTTGGTGAAAATATGTAACTACAAAGCAAGAACAAAGGTAAGTATGCTCCAGGTGTAACCAAGGAGTTATTTGTGGATGCAATAATAAGAAATGTAAAACTAATAAATAGTTTATCAAATAAGCAATATTCTCTAAATAAGCGCTTAAATAATTTATAATAAAGGTAAATCATTATTAAAAGAATTATTATTCCATGCACAAATGCTATTACCAGCCATGGATTTTCGACAATACCTACATTGACAAAATCCAAGAGCTTTTGTTGTTGATTAGAACTTATCCCAAATAGCAAATCTTTTAGAGATATATAATTAAAGATATCTAATAATTGAAGACGTTGTCCTGCGCTACTTTCGTCCAACAAACCATTCTTAATCAAACGATCTGCCAATCCATAATTCAATATCAAACAAGCCATTATAAAAGCACCTATGACGGCAACAAGAATCAGAGACAATCGTGAAGAACCTTTATATTTTTTCAAATTAAACAGTAAATATACTATAAAGAAGAATCCCCATAACACGATACTGCCCCTGGTATTAAAACACAGGATTGCCAAGTATCCTAAAAAGAAAAGTGACAATTTTTTCTTGACATTCATATTTGAGCAAAGAACATACGCCATAACGACAGAAACACATAATGAATTTTGAAGAGGGTGATTCTGTAAGGCTGTACTTCTAAATCCTTCCATAAAACTAGAATAATTCAAAATGTTTGCTGTTCCTGAGCCTAGAAACGGAAATATATTCATTCCAAATATTCTTTCAAAAATGGACAGCGCACACTCTAAAAGATAAAAAGACATTACTATTTGATATAGAGTTTTACATCTAGAAAGAGTTCTTGAAGAAAGAAAAAAATATGTTACTATAGAAAGTGTTACAGGAAATACATTACAATTTATTACTCCTATATAGCCTGCATTTCCTTTAACATATAGGGAAAGCAGCATGAAAAGAAATAAAAAGTGCAAATGATACTCACATTTATAGAATGTAACTGTTTTGGAATTTATCAAAGCACATATACTAATCGGAATTAATAGATATGCAGAAGGCAAGATTTTTTGCCATATAGGAGCATTGTCAAATTCGACAAAGATTCCAAATTTTGCCAACACATTGATACCCAAAAACAACAATAAAATTATGGCAAGATAGTATATTTTTAAAAAGAATTTCATTTATTATACTAAAAATTTTATAAGTTTACTATGTAAATAGACATAACCTAAAGGCAATAATAATATAGTGAAAAAATTCCAATGGAATAATTTCAAAATAGTCATTTTAGAATATTTGGCTATCAAAGAACAAGCCCACACTTGTATAACTAAAATCACTTTCTCTTTTAGACTATTACTACGATTAAACATATCTGCAAAGAACAGAATATAGCCTTTAGGATTACGAGCTATAATCTTATGTAAATTTTGAGTATAGCCATCTATTTGATATTGACAGGCGACAAAATCTTCTTTTACAACCAGCATATCATAATTATCATCTATTTTATTATATATGTACATTTCTGAAATAAACTTTTCCCCAGGAATAATAGGGAATTTATATTTCTTTAATATACTTGTCCGGAAGACCAAGGCTGTTTCTCCTTTATAATTTTGTAAACATTCTCTCAACTTTGCCCGCTTCTTATTCGTCCCAAAATTAGAATGCTCTTCATTTTTTAATCCTATCATTTTTCGATAAGCAACTATACCTGAAAGAGTTTCTTTAAAACGAGTATCCGACCATAATGTTATAATGTCACTTACCACATTATCAAGCAAATAATCATCAGAATCTACACAAAAAAACAATTCTGTATCACAAATATCCACAGCAAAATTATGTGCAGCCATTTTACCTGCATTATTCTGATAATAATAATGTATTTTTATATTTCCCTCTCTTATCCATTGAGAAACCAACTGTTTCGTATCATCAGTAGATCCATCATCAACTATAAGCCAAACAAATTTAAGACGATCTTGCTTTTTTAAACTTTCATAAAGTGCAGGCAAGATATATGAACGATTATACGTCGGAGTAAAAATTGTCAATTTTGGGAATTCCATAACTTTATATTTTTTGAAAGATAAATTCTAAAGAAATCTAACATAAACAATATTTTATAAAATATATTAGGGTGACAAATATCAAAAAATTGCAAATATACTTTTCGTACGTCACTTATTTTTATATATTTATTAGAATATTGTCTTAATCCAAGCAACAAAATTTCTCTTTTTAACTTTGAAACTAATGCTGAAAAACAAATATTATCTTTATATTTGACTCCTAATTTATCAAGAAAATAAAAAGCTTTAAACTGATTTAGTATTTTTTTATAATACTCTTTGTTGTTACTTACCGAGTTCGGATTTATTCGATAATAATATACATCCTTGTCTAACAGATATACTTTACTTACAAATAAGAGATAATTGCAAATAAAAACCAAATCTTCTGAATAAGCTAAACCTTCTACAAAAAAAAGAGTATGCTTCTTAATTAAACCAGCATCAAACAAATACCCCCAAAGAGCAAAATGCTTAATTTCCTTATAAATACTATTTCCGATTAATTCTTGACTTTGATTATCTACCAAATTTTTCAAATGTCCATCCGTTATACTCTTACAATTTCCTAGAATAAGGTCTGCTTTAGAAAACTGTCTTGCTTCAACTAAATTTTCTACAGCATCTGCTAGCAGTATATCGTCTGCATCTACAAATAGGAAATATATCCCTTTAGCTTCTTGCATGCCAATATTTCTGGCTTTACATACACCTCCATTTTCTAAATGAAATACTTTTATGCGGGAATCTAGTAACTGAAAATTGTCACATATAATTCCTGATTTATCAGTACTTCCATCATCAATAAGTAACAATTCAAACTTTTTATAAGACTGTCCTAACAAACTATTCAAACACTGTTCCAAATATTGTTCAGCATTAAATATAGGTACAATAATACTTACTAATAAATCCATAGTTATATATTTAAAATTGCTTTTTTAACAATTCATAAGACTTATTTCTTTCTGCATTCATAATGGTATTCACCACATTAAAATCTATTGATTCAGATAACAATTCCTTAGAAATACCTTGATTTTCAAAAATCAGCCTATTTTCTAAGCCAAACACTTTAAGCAAAGAATGAAATCGAGTAATTCCTCGACCATTATTTGCTATAGCAATAAAAGGTTTATTAAAAATAATAGAAAAGACTGTTCCATGAAAAGAATCAGTAATTATAAAATCAGCTTGTGCAAATGAAGCTAACCATTGTTGGATAGATGGATATCTTAATTTTGCTAATTTCTTCACGGACACCTTTGATAAATCATTTTCTAGTTTAATTTTATGAATTGGCAATTCTTTAATCTTACTTATTTCTTTTAAAAGATCTAACTTTTCTTTTGTTTCATCAAGCAAATAGGAAAATATAAAATGTGAATTGCTAACTTTATAATTAGCAATTAACGTTTGATATTCATTCTTATCTAACAAAAAAGTAGGATCAAGAACATTTATAGGGTTAATGCCCAAAAATTCATTGCAAAGACTTACAGCAGACAATTCACGGACAGTAACCAAATTAAATTTCTTTATTAAGGATCGACATTTTTCCGTTTCTCTATCTGTATATGACCAAGAATTAATGCCAAACGAAGCTGCATATGCTATACGTTTAACATTCCATCCTTTGGTAAAATCCAAATAAGAATGCAATATATTTGTACAATACTTAGGTCTCCAAATTTGGTCACTTCCAACTACATACGCATCATATTCAGTTTCTTTTAAATCATCAAAAGATACAATTCTTTTTTTTATATATGAATTTATAAACAAAAGAATATTTGTACAAACTATAGGCTCCCATTTTTTCATAAATCCATCATAATTAATGATAGATTTTTTACCCAAACATTTTTTTAAGATTCTTTTTATATATACAATCAAGGGAGTTTTGGATTCTATTTTTGGTTCTTCTAGAACTTCTACTTTATGTCCCAACTTTTCCAAGACGGTCTGCAAAGCAAAAGCCTGTAATATTCCTCCATAATTTACATTAAGAGGTAATGTGATTATTCCTATTCTCATAAATCAATTTTCACTTTAAATATCATTTCGCTCTATTGCATCAATCTTTGTTATCAATTCAACCAAAGAATTCACAGCATATTTATCAACTAGTGTCAATGTCTCACTGACCTCAGACAACTTCTTACCAATTTCATTAAGAACAGGCATGTCAGGTGTCAATACTCTACTTATAAAATGTCCTGTTTCTACTCCATATCTTCTATTTAGGAATCTATAGAAATGAAACTTTGAAGCATTCGACAATGATAAAATCCGTTTTGCAACTTGTTCGGGATTTGCCTCCTTGAATATTGGATAAGACTGATAAGTATCACTTCTGTCAGGCAACATTTTGTCCATTGAATCGCCAAGTTCCAACAAGTTCTCATCCGACAAACTTTCCAAAATCTCAGTATAATGGCGCTTTAGCTCCCCAAACTTCGTAGTAAATTTTTCATTCAAGCTGCTATTAAACTTTTTACGTAGTTCTTTGTTGTCACTTTCTTGATTAATGCTGGATAGCAAATTAATAATGTTACTTTTAATATCAGCATAAGAATCTGAACTAGAAATATCTGAAATTAATTTTTCCACATAAGCTTTTGATGTTTCAAAAACTTTGTCGTTCATATCCTTTATACCAAGATCACTTAATTCTATCAGAATTGATATTGCCTTTAAATAATCTTGATAATTTCGAAAGCTGCCATTTAAAACGGCAGATTCTGTCATTTCATATTGCCTTTCAAAATCTTCATTGTTCATATCATAGTATTGATATAAACAATCCCATGATTCTCGTTCCGTCGGAACTAACTTGGCATTCAGATAACCAACCAAATCTATACCTTTCAAACAATAATCTGGTATGAGCGTAATATCATTGATTTCTCTAAATATACTCATACCATACAACATTTCCAAAGGCTGATATTTTTGCTGAATAGCTAAAATCTTCCGTTTTAATTCTACAGTCTCAGACGTATCCCTAGCTAAAGACAGAGCATATTTTTGTCTCCAGTTGGCAATAATGTCTTTATTAGGCGTTGACATTTCAGTATATAATACTATAAAACGAATCAGAAAATTGAATAATTCTTTATTCTGGTAAGGATTATTTTTATCTATCCTTATTCCTTGAAAAATCTGTGTAAAGTCTCTAATACACTGTCGCAACACTCGTAGATTCGAATAACCAGTCAACTTAAAAGCTTCTTTTACCTCCGAGATATGTTGCTGTACGAAATAGCTTGTCGGAGTTTCATTTGCAAAACTAATTATCGCCGCATCAATATCAGAATGGATTTCAAACACTCGTCCTATGACCTTCTCTCTAAAATGATCAAAAGTTTCTTTATCAATAATTTCCGCACTATTACATACAACAATAACTTTGAACCTGTTATGCTCTACAAAACGATTGATATATCCATATAATTCCTTAATATCTATGTTTGCTCGCTCCAGATCATCAAAGATTAAAATCCGGCGACCCTTCAATTCCTCTTTTTTGTCATTAAGTAAATCCATCAAAGGGTCTAACTTAAAATCTACGGTACCATCATTTGTTTTGTCTCCATCATAATCGACATTTATCCTCAGGGCAGCGGAAGCAATCATCTTTGTAAAGGTTTTACCAATCTTATAGACTTTGCTATTCATAAATGGAAACAGCAAACCATTGATGATATCATTGATTTGCTTGACCGTTTGAACGCCAAACAAAGAGACGTACATAGGAGTCAACTCATCTTCATTTTCTGTTTGAAATGTATCCAACCAACTTTTGATAAAAAAAGTTTTTCCACATCCCCACTTGCCATCTAAAAGTACAGCATATTGCGGATCGGGATCGTCCTTATATCTATTCAAAAATCGTATAATATCTTCGTTCATATGCTAACCTACCACTAAATTTTTAATATCTCATGATAATACAATGTAGCCATACTCTTAGCCCTATTCTCAATCATATGTTCTTCCCAAGCAGGATGCTTATCAGCAAACTCATGCACCCATTTATAATTGGACTTTTTGTAAATTTCCAATTTTTCTGAGTAATCTTTCTTATCTGCACCCGTATTCAAGTTTCTTTCCAAAATAATCAGGTTGCCAATATTATTAGCATTACCTTCATGACACTCTGGGATAATATGCTCTATGGAAGAATCATCCTCGAAAATCTCCTTCTGCTGATAATAGCAATTTATTTTTTGCAGCGCATACTTACATTTCATATTAGCAGCTGTCGCTTTCTTAGTAAAACAAAGTGAGATGAATTGCTCCGTAAATTGCTCTTCTGTAGGAATCAAAGGATTCAAGCAAGCATAAAGTTTTGCTTGAATTATCTCCTTAGTTTGATTCTTATTCGAGCTCTTCCGAATTGCGATGGAAAATTTCGAATAGATACCATCTAGCTTATTAGCCTTTCCAGACATCACTGCTGTATATGCAAAATGGAAATTTTCCAAGAACAGTATCGCTTGCTTGAAATCTTTGGAAGCTATCAGGTTATTGTCCCTTACCCATAACAAAGCCATCAATACCACACGCACTTGTGCTATACCAAAATAGTTAGATAGGACATCAAAACTTTGCACTAACCAAAAATATTCCTTGCGATTATTGTAATCAGCCCTAGTTGGCTTGATAATCTGAACATAATACTTTGCATTCTTAACCAAAGCATCTAAAAAAGACTCATAATCACTAGTCTTGACAATGGATAAGAAACGGTCGTATAACTGACTTGCTCCTGTTTGCCTATAACAAGAATTCCAAAAATGGCGATAATATGTTCCGATACCAACAGAAGCTATATCACATTCGTTGATAATACTCTTCAACTCATCCCATTTACATTTGGCATAATCAGCAGGCTCCATCTTGCGAAGTTTCTCAAAGAGCCGGTTCTTTATAAGATCTATTGCTGCAAGTTTCTTTCCTTTTGCATTCAGTATCTCAAAGATACGATAAGCTTGGTTATTGTCATCTGTAGAAATAGATATAAAGATACAATTTAATATTTGGTCTCTGATTGCTTTCAGTATATCAAGCAAACTGATTTCATTCCGAAAACCATCACAGTATTCTGCCATAAAGCTCTTCAAGTTTTTCTCTTCCAACCGAGAACGGAACAATCGATAGGTACTTTGGATGCATAATTCTTCTTCTGAAGATGGTTCTTGCTTTTGCGATTTCTCTCTATCCTGAATATAGTAAGAGAAATAGGGATAACTGCTTTCGCTCTTAATAATGCGAACTTCATTCCCATCATCATCACTTGTCATGATATAGCTGAAAATCAGCTTACTCAAATTATCCTCTCCTTTCTCTCTGAATATATCAGAGATAGCAGAGAACAATATCGTTATAGTGGTAATTCGCTGTTGTCCATCAACCACTTGTATTTCCTTGTCGCTTTTCTCGTCGAAATTACCGATAAACAACATTGTACCTAAAAAGTAAGAAGTGGTTTCCAACTTTCCATCCTTACATCTTAGGCATTTGATAATGTCATCAAGAAACTCCTCACAATTTTTCTTTTCCCAAGAGTAATCTCTTTGGAACCGTGGTATCATGAATTGTCTCCCTGATTTCAATAATGCTTTTATAGTTTTATCTGCAGGTTTTATGTTCATAATTCTTAACTATATTTTTATCTTCAATAAAACGACTTAGCAAAACGCTTTCTGATTAACAAATTACACGCTTTTCCAAAGGACTCAACTCCAGTATAAAGAGAGTTTCGATTATTATAGAAGATTATCCTCAGACTTCACATGGAATTTACATCCCCTCTATCTCCTCCTTACTCACTCCAGTCATCTTGCTTATAGTTTCCACATCCATGCCAGCAGCTTTCATTTTCTTGGCTATCTCAACAGCCTTCTCTGCTTCTCCAGCAAGTTTTCCTTCATCATATCTCCCTTCCATCAAGGTCTTCTCGCTACTCACCCTGTCCCAGAACTTATCGTATGCCCTGAGTTCCTCATCGGTAAAGGCGGAAATCTTAACTTCCTCCAAGGCCTTGCTTATCTCAGGATTCTCCAACAACTCAGCAGGAACCTCCTGAGTATGGTCGTTTATCTCGGTCAGGAAGCGAAGCCACAGAATGGTCATGCGCTTTTCCTTCATCGTATGTGGCTTAAACTTCGGCAACTCGATAAAGGTAAAACACAAGCCTTCTATCACTTTCTTGGTACGCTTGTCATGCACAATGCGATAGTTATGCTTATATTCCTTCATGTCTTTCTCAAAGATTTCGTTCACCAGGTTGAGAGAATACACAGGCTGCAAGTCTTCGTATTTGTAGCCCATCTCGGCTTGGCTCACGTATGCCTTGGAGGCATTAAACAAGACACGCTGCTTGAAGGCATCCGTCCATGCCATCTGCATTTCGACAACAAACTGGCGCCCCTCGATGTCCTTGCATCTCACATCCACAATGGTATCTTTGTGGAGAGGGTCAACAGGTACCAACTCGGCAGGAAGATACTCGATGCTCTCTATCTGTTGCTCTTTCTTCAGTGGGAGCAGGGCATTAAGCAGGCTTATCAGCAAGTCGGGATGATTGCCGAATACCTTCTTGAAGGTCAAGTCTGCCTTCGGGTCGAGATATTTCACAGTTGTTGCCATAATCGTAGTCTTTTGATGTTTGCTATTTGGTGGCAAAGATAAGACTTTATTTCGGAACTACCAAGGATTTCAAGCAAAACATTTTAAACGTATTGTAAGTTTTCCGTTATAACCTCTTCAATTCTCGCAAAGCAATCTTAATGAGCGGAACATCGAACATTTTACCTTTACGAATGCTCCATTCTTTTATGTCTTGCTCAAGGTAGGCGGCAACTTCTTTTTCATCAGCATCCTTCCACCCCTTCAACTCTGGCCTGTTCTCCAATAAATAATCTACCGTAGAGAGCAGTTCCAATGAATAATTGGAATAATTGCCTCGCAAAAAGTACATTGCCTTGTTGCAAATATCACGCAAACTACTATCTTTATAATTATCCACAAATTTCTGTGCCTCTGCTGCAGCATCATCCGTCAGCCAAATATAGTCAAACGGTCGTGCGCTCATGCCACCCATTCCTTTCACATAACTGCCATTCATATAGTAAAGCACATGTGCCACCTTACCTCCAGAATAAGGGCCATAATAATAGGGCTGGAAATCTATGCGGAAATATCTTTTTGCTCCAAATCGCTGCATGAAATATATTAACTTCTCTGCAGCAAAAACAGAGGCAAACTCTCCTTCTCGATTCATATCGGCAAACATAAGCAAGAGCATGGCTCTGGCTGGTGTCAGCTTAACACGCTCTGTTTTCATGCGTTCCACTATGGCAGTAGAAGGTTCATACAAATAAATGTCACAATCAACCGCAGAAAGGGATTGCTCTATCATTTTTTTGACACGGAACCAATCAAGTCCACCATTATGTGAACCAAGTGGGGGAATTGCTATCGAACGAATATGACGAGATTCTATTTCCTTGCGCAATGATTGTAGTCCGAGCTCAATATATGAATATTCAGATGGCAATCTCCAATGGGTTTTGGTCGGGAAGTTCACAATTAGCTTTTCACCGCTAGTCAAGTTCGAATCTTTCACTACCAGCACATCTCCAATCTTCAGTTCTTTTTTTCGACAAGCATTATAATATACACGGAAATTGTTGGGAAAAGCTTCCTTAAACTGCAAGGCTATACCCTTACCCATTACACCGACGGTATTAACCGTATTGACCAAGGCTTCAGCCTTGCTCTCCAATAGGTTTCCTTTAACGTAATGTATCATAATGGTTTTGCTTTTTAAAAATAATACCCAGGCTTAACGACTACTAGCTCTGCAGCGACCCCGATGCCAACAAGCTGTGCTTTTGCCCTATTATTATAAACGACTAACCCACGAATATATTGTATAGGAAGATCATCATTAATCAACAATTCAGCTTCCTTACGTCTTTTCAAGTCAATATCATTTTCGTCGTTCCAAAAAGCAGAATACACATCTTCGTATTTGACTATACTATCAAGATTCGCAAGCTCATCTTTATCATAATAGTTAGTCAGCGTACTTAATGCATGACCATCAGTAAAAATACAGTCTATATTATTTTTAATTATATCATCTATTCGAACCACACAATATACAATATTCTCTGGTTTCACCTTACTTACTCCATTGTAACCATGTTGAATGACATACAGCATAGGAGAACGAGGACCAAAATAGAATGGCAAACAGTCACTTAAGTGATGGCCAAGGGCTTCTTTTTCTTTTCTAATCTGTATAATTTGGCTATCGCCTATAGGTACATAATTTACATCTCGTAATGGGGAGGATGCACGCACCAAACCATTCCTCATTATGTATTGTATATTGTCTATATGTGTCAGTCGAAAAGCATATTTCAGTTGATTTGCCATAACTACCCGTTTTTAAGGTTCATTACTTCGGCTTTCATTTTGGGAGCCTCATTGCTAATAATTCTTCCCCAACAGCTATAACAGGAGGTTGCATCCGCTATTGACATAGCAGAGAGCATGTCATAATCGTCCTCACATTCTATCAAATCAGCTATTTGCTGTTTGTCGCGACCTTTCGACACGCAATCGCCTACGATGTCATGATAAACTACTAACATACAAAGCCGTCTTATCTCATCGTCACTTACGCTCTCTATTTCTTTTGTCAATATACGATTGAGCATTGGTATGGCATCGGCTGGATGGTCAAGGTAAGGTTTATCCATCCGTCCATCATTCCATTTACTAGCAGGTCCCTTACCTATATCATGAAGATAAGCTCCCAGCAACATTACATTCTTCACTTCACGCGAAGCATTCATATAATAATTGCATTTTTGAATCTCAGCTACCACTTTCTTAGTATGGTTGCCAACTGTATCATTGTGGGGAAAATAGTTCTGATTTATATTCACAGCATTCTTCAGTTCAGGAAGACTGGTAATGTCATGGCTCAACGCTTCTACTAACTCCTCTATCGTTTGATAAGAATACACAGATTTATATTTCCGTCGGTTTTCTTTCACCTCTTTCAATAGTTCTTTATACATGCCAAGAAGAGTGTGCGGTCCAATAACAAGAGACTCATTTTTTCTATCATCAAAAAAGAATTTTGTATAGTAAAATCCATACTTGAGCATTTGGGGATTATGTTCAAACAATATGTCTGGAGCTTTCACCTCATTCTGCTTAAATATTTTTTCAACTACTTTTTTCACACCATCATTGTAAACGACAATCGCATCTATCTCACTAATGTCAACCTTATTATAAATTAAGGCTTCGGCCATTTTCTTATGTTTGTCCTCATCGGATTCCATCTTCCACTTCCGATTTAATATCAAGTCCCAATCCAATTCATCAATCTGACTTGAATCATCATAAAAAGTTGGAGGTGTAGCGGTATTAGCCGAGGCACTTGTAAACACAGCATCATCCTTATCAAGTCGTTCTATCTTAACGCACAAGTAGATAATCAGATTTTGGTCACAATTTTTATGATTCAGCAAAGAAAGCAACATGGGGTTGATAGATGAAAAATAGAAAGGTACATAATCATGAACCTTACCACCTGGTCCTACAGTTACATCCATTTGATCCCTACGAGCTTGTATAGTTTGATTTGCTATATCATGATGCTTAATTCCCAATCTATCCTTTTCGTTTGTGCATAACAAAGCGTTCTTGATGATAGAATCAAGGTTTCGCACATCAGTAAAGTGAAAGATATACTTTCCTTTATGGGTATCAGATATTGCCATAGTACTATTCTTATTTAATTATAAAGGTGGTTATTTAGAGATTGGATATATTATTTGCCCAATGCCTTCTTGATGACTTTCTTGACTAGACTTTTTGCTTTAGCAGCAACCTTACGATACAATGGTATATGCAAGCAAGCATCAACTGCTGCATGAACGGTCTTTCCCTGCTGTATCAATGAGAAGAACAAAGCACGCTTAGGATGAGGGGCAGTGTGCTCGTTAAATCCACCATTACAAAGGTGCGCCTTTTCCAAGGTGGATTCTCTAACTATCATATCCAACTTATCGAAATACTCTTTTCCTTTGTTCGTATTGACAAGTACCAGCCCCAAACCTTTGTCATCGTCAAAGTCTTGGTCTGTGACTCTCGCAGCCCAATAATCGGCAATCGTCAAATCACTATGGTTCACTCCATTCTTGCATTTACACTCATAACAGGATGGACGCAAATAGATGTCGGAGAGGAATCCTCGCATAAAAGGATTCTCATAGTGTATATCGGACGACAAAACGGTATTTTGGTCCGCCTTAGAGGCGGACTTTTGACGGACGACAAAACGGAATTTTTTCCAGCCACTCTCAACTTTATCTCTAAACTTAATGTCCCCTATGGGGGACTTTGCGTTTAGAGATGAAAGCAAAACGGAATTTTTTCCAGCGGTCGCCTGAAGGCGACTTTTATCTTTTGCTTCATATCCACCGTAAGTCTCCGCTAAATATCTGCGCCAAACTCCAGGGCTTGGAACGCCATGGCAGAGGAAATCCACAGCCAAGAGATTGGAATATTCCTTGTTTCTGAGGTAGGTTCTCAATCCTGCTATTTGGCATGGACTGCCAACAAACAGAACTTCTCGACCTTGCTTCAGGAATTGCTCAGCTTGTCGATAGACGTTTTCAATCCTGCTTTGAAGATATTTACTGCCCATCATCGGATAAACATCCACTATCTTCTCCGCATAAACATGATGTACCTCCCATTGCTCGTCATAGACTGCGCCGAAAACGACACCACCTTGCTTGATTACCTCTCGTGCCAATGGTAGGAACACTCCTCCAGAAGAACTTGCCATACGCTCTTCTTCATTAGGATTCTTCACTGCCAGCACTTCTTGCGGATGTATCTTTTCCTGCGGATTCAGCATAGGACAAACTTTCTCGCACAATCCACAGTTGATACACTTCTCTTCATCAACCAATGGGTACAAGAAGCCCTTTTCTTCCTCTATCAATGAGATGCACTGCTTGGGACATCGCTGCACACAAGCAGAACAGCCACAACAATTTTTCTTATCTTTTATCGTGATCATTTTCTCGTAAACTTTTGTATCAGAGTTGTAGCTTTCGCCCTTACAAACACTCTCTCATTGAAGGACAAGCCCAAGAGATAAGCCGCTGTCGAAACAGATAGCACACAAAGGAAGCCAACAGCAAAGAATCTTGCGACAGAATCCTCCATATTGAAATATACCAATGCTGGCAGAATGACAGACGCCGCTATGACGACTATCACCTGTCCATAAATATGCGTGAAATAATCCCTTATCTTGATGCCTATCAAAGGACGCAACAGGAACATGCGTACCAACTGCGTCAACGACTCCATCATGAAATGGACGATGAACACCGAGTAGGCAGGGCATCCCAATCGTAAAGAAATATATGACACAGGTAGAATCATCAAGAGAATGGTTCCACAGATAGCCTGATACTTCCTCACCTTTCCTGTTGCTTGATTCGCCACAACAAGCGGATTAGACAACGTATAAATTAAAGAGGTACATATCATGATGCGCAAGAAAGTCACGGTATGCTCAGGTACTGTCTTCAACCATATTGTCAAGATGAAATTGGTTTCAAAGAGGACAGGCAAGGAAAGGAAGAACAACAGAAAAAATGAGAACCTCGCACTACGGAACATCAACTTGTGCATATCGCTCAATTCTCCCTTGGCGTATGTCTTTGTTATCTGTGGGTTCAATGCCATTTGGAAATTCCCCACAAACTGTTGTATGGCATTCTGTACCTGAACGGCAACGCCACGTGCTGCATTGACAACAGGACCGAAGAAAACATTCAGCAGCATATTCAAGCCCTGACCGAACAATACCGCAGCAAGATTGCCAAACATGCTCCATCCAGCAAAGCCTGTCATCTCCTTGAACAAAGCCTTGTCCCATACATGCTTGTATTTGGTTTCCTCAAAATGCTTGTTACAATAGATACTATAACAGAATCGTATCAATATCTGGACTGCCAGCAAGAGGAAGGCATAGAGTATCAACTTGTCAAAGGAAAACACCACCAATATATAAACGATTGCCAGTTTGAGTACAGCTTCCAATATGGAGATGTAGGCAAATGCAGACATTTTCTCATGTGCCACAATATCCGCATTATACGGAACGCTGATTATCATGATGACAGAATCGACGATGGAGGCTTGCAGCACCCAAAAGGCTGCATCCATCCTATCCGCTGGTATCTGCATCTTGTTGTACAAGAACCACAGGCCTATCGTTTCTCCCAAGAGCACGATAATTCCTGCAATGAGAGTATGTATCTGCAAGGTGGTGCTGAATACCGTTTGCAGCCTGTTCTTATCACCTTTACCCAAGGCAAAGGTAATGTATCGCTGAGTAGCTGAAGACATAGATCCATTGATGAATCCAAACATGGCTACGATACCACCCACCACATTATATATACCATAGTCCTCTACTCCCAGTGTGTTCAACACCACTCGACTCGTAAAGAGCGAGATGCCCATCATAAAGAGCATTCGGAAATAAAGAAGCAACGTATTCCTCGCTATTCGCTTGTTGTTATCTTGACTCATAAATTTTAAAAACCAATGTATCTTCTTATTTCTCGTGGACAAATATGCTTACTTCCTTTAGCCAACAAATAAGAAACTATAGCACACAATATCCAACGTAAATACCAAAAAGAAGGTATAGGTAAATGAGAGAACACCCATAGAATTAATGTGTGACACAAATAAATGAAAAAGGAAAGTCTTCCGATCTCGTTCATCAATTGTATGATTTTTGTTCCACAGAGCTTGTTGTACATGTTTCTTGCGGAACCAGAAAACATCCACGCAATTATAATGTAGGTATAGACATGCGATGAAAGTTTAATTCCTGGTACCACATTGCCATAAAGATTTTGAAACCAATATATTTGTCCGAGACATAATCCGATAGAAACCATCACACCCAAAGCGTAATGCCGTATTCTAATCGGAAAATTTATATTCTGAGCTTTCAGAACACCCATTACAAAGAAAAGCATCCATACTGGAAACAATCCCGCCGATTCGACAAGGCTTAACTCTACACCTTTCATACGAAGGACGTAATCAAAGCAGGATATACCGATGATTGTTATAACTACTGAGATTTGCCCCCCCGAATTGTCATATTAGCCTTTTGTATGACTGGAGTCAGAGCGTAATATTGTATTATCAGTATGATAAAATAGAATATACTCATGTCACCGACGAATGTTCTCAGCAATGCAATCAGGGTCTGCTGTCCTCCATGAATGGCAAGTACCATCCAAGGTATCGACCAAACCAACATTGGCACATACACTCTTGGCACTTGTTTCTTTAGGAATGCTCCATAGCTCCCTTTTTCAGAGAATGATTTCTTGCCTATGAAATATCCCGATATTGCCAGAAATATTGGCACCGCACAATTCAAAAATTGTCGCAACACTAAGTTCATGTGCATGAATCCATCGGAATAGGTATGGATACCTATCACCATGATGATGGCGATACCACGCCAAAAGTCGAAGTATGAATCTCGCTGCATAGTTATACTTTCTTTTGTTAGCAACATGTCCAACTGAATATTTTCTTACCTAACAGGACACCAGTATCTTTGAATCGTCTATAACTTACAAATTGTAATGTATCCATAAGAACATCATATAGATATTAAACTAAATTCCATTGTTCACAATTATCGCAGATTGAATGCATATTTTTAGCTATTTATCAGTGTTTTATACATATTCGTTCTTTCAATTGAATATATTGCTACATAATCATTTTTAAATGCTTGCAAACTATTTTCTATTGCCAAACATTTTATGACCTTTGCCTTTTGTACTAAGATTTCATAACATGGTTTAAAAGTATGAGTACCTGGTTTCCAATATTCATTAGCAGCCACCTTTAATAATTCTCTATCATCAGTGAACCTAGCAATATCTAAAATATTGTCTATCTTATTCATATCTCCCTTGTGGAAAATTTTGCCGATAGGTTCTACTTCATAAATATTGCCGCCATACTTAATCCAAAACATCAACGCCCCTGCCAATTCATGGAAAAGGAACAAACATTGATTTCTTGCTGGAAGCATAGTTGGACGGACCTCATCTAACACTTGCTCTACCACAAGAGCCTCTTCTTCTAATTTATTCTCAAACTCTGTTCGAGGCAGAATTTCTTCTCCTACCTTAAACGGTCTCTTATCTACTCTATACAAATGCATTATTCTCATTTTATCATTATTTGTTACTAGATGCCAAGAGTCGAAAAGTAACTTACAAACAAGCCTTGGGCACTTTGCTTACCTATATTGTGTAACAACATTGACAGATTGATGACAAAGGTGACGATGGAGATTTGCAGCACCCAGTTGGCTGCCGTCATCCTCGCCTCTGGTATCATCATCTTGGCGTTCAAGAACCATACGCCCACCGACTCTACCAATATCACGATAATCAAGGACAGCAGCAACTGTATCGTCACCGATGCCGAGAATATCTTGTTGAGCTTGCTCTGGTCTCCCTTTCCTAACTCGTAGGTGATAAACCTACTGATGGCTGCCGACAACGACCCTGATATGACAGAGAACATTGCCACGACTCCACCCACTACATTGTATATACCGAAGTCCTCCACTCCCAGCGCATTCAGTATGACACGGCTCGTATATAACGACACCACCATCATAAAGAGCATTCGGAAGTAAAGAAGCAACGTATTCTTTGCTATTCGCTTGTTGTTATCTGAAGTTTGAGTTGACATTTTTATATTCTTGCAAATCCATACTTACTTTCTCTCTTTCGGAATGCTTCTTCGCCACCCTCAAGAATTTCACACACATGTTCACGAATACCCATTGTTTCCAATATGGGCTTTTTTGCATCAGAATCTCTGAAAGAATCCTCAAGACTACCGTTTTTATATTGAAATTTCATACCACCGGCATTGGGTGTCTTTACCCCATGTTGGTTTGCTACAATGACATTTTCTGCATCTGCACCTACAACAATATTTGGATTATGGGTAATAAGTATAATCTGTCGTTCCAACTTCTTTTTTCGTATGTACATAACCAATTCTTTATAGATAGCTCTATTGTCCAAATTGTCTTCTGGTTGGTCTATCAATATAGGATTGTCATTCTTACTAAAGTCCAAAAGCAACTTTAAAATCACAAATGTCCGCTTACCTGGCGACATCATTTGTAAAGAGTCACCATCATATTCTGCATCTATAACTGATTGGAAGAAATTATTGGTAAGCAAGAGCGTCAGGAATGTTGCATCATCTGTACTTCCCTTAAATTTTAGGTCACCACTCATCGCTTTATATACTAATGGTTCTAAAACCGCCTTAAGTTTGTCTTCTGACAATGATTGATAAGCAGCCAACAATTGCTCTATCAAATCACCCATCTCCTTATATTTCAAATTTAGGCTATCCTCCAAGATTGCTTTCAGCTTGTCAGAAACAAAAACAGAAGAAGATAACTTTACATCATCATGCTCCTTATGCATCATTGAGGCTATATCTTTTGCCAAAGTAAGATAGGAAGCGTATGAATCAAGTAATTGTTTGAGTAGCTCTTTGAATTCTGTCAACAAAGCCTTATGTTCCTCCTTCTTGGCATTTACTTTCGCCAAAAGTTGTTCTTGCTCATTCAAACGTTTTCTTATATTCAATAAGCTGTTATTTGCAGCATACAAAGACATCCCTTTCTTATAAGTATCAGATGAGATGATTTTTTCTCTTTCTTGGATAATTGACGATATTTGTTCAGTCACCTTTTCCTCTAATAATGCAACCTTTTTACGAACAGCCACATTGGATTGGGTCAAGCAATCGGTGATGGTATTCCTAATCTCATCTTTTATGGAAAGACTAATACCATCATAAGATAAATTCTGCTTCTCAACCAAAAATTCTGTCGATGACAATCTTGCCAAACTTTCTTTTTCCCTGGTAAGACTATCTATGCGTTTAGTATAATCTTGCACTTTGTGATTGTCGTCCTCATAAGATTTTAAGATGACTGGATCCAAATCGTTCTGTTTTTCTATATTTTCCTTCTGAGCTGCCAGATTTCTGATTTCATTTTCTATTCCTTTTGGGTCGCCAAAAGAGCTCATCTCTTGTTTCTTGACAATCAACAATCTCTTCTGTTCCAAAAGGCGATTAAGCAAATTTGAAGTATCTAATTTCAAATCATTGCACTTAGCTTGATACATCACATTATTTCCTGCCACAGTTTGGTCTCCCAACAAAATCATCAAAAGCAGGTTATTCAACTCCTTTTTGTTGTCTGCGAGTGAATAGATAAAATTCTGTGGCAGGTAATCTATCTTGCGCTCACTGTTTATCTCATTATCTCTCCATACTACTTTGACGGAATCTTTCAATGTGTCTATGTATTTATCCTCATCCACCTTTTCTGGATGATTTAGGTTAGCTGCTATACACGACAATAGATTTGACTTTCCTGTAGAGCGACCACCTATGATAGTATTGAGATTGGGATTGAAGTAGATACATTGATTCCAATTAGGATTATCACAATCTCCTAAAACAACATGATCTATTATTGAATAAGTATTTTTATGAGTAGGATAAACATCAGAAACACAAACACGTTCCTCTGGCTCATAAAGTACTTGCTTTAAGCCTTGAAATGTAGTATCTGCTTTTATCCATGTACGACAATTACCCAACTTGTCTTTGTTGAGACTATCTAAATTAGCATGTGCATCACTGCAATCCAATAATAAAGAATTTACATGTGCATTTGCTAAACTTTGCTTACTCTTATTATAGGCTTTCACGGATTCTGAGGCTGAAAACACCATAGAGCATCTATTGATTATATCTTTTTTGTCTGCAATAGTATTGTCGTCCCATTTCAAGTCATCCCATTCTGACTTACCAATTGCCGTTAAGTATTTTCCCTTAAAATATTGAGGCGCACCTTCCAACGCATCTAAAATGCAATCATATTCAAGATTCAAATTGTTGAATCCTTCTTTTATTGGAGAATCATATTCACATCGCTTTTCAGTTGGAACCTGATTTATAATTTGCTGTCCAAGATTCTCTAAGTTTTCTCTTGTAATAACTCCACCCCATTCTAAACCTTGATAATCAGAAGAAAGTTTGTAATTACGAGTCAACGCATTGAGAAATTGGCTCTGAATAATATCTGGACTAATTTCATTTGAAAATATTACATGAAAATTAATTCGTTTAAACTTTGCATTGCCAGCAAACCTTGCCAATCTAAATTCTACAACAGGTAGTATCAAGTCTATATTCTTCAATCTCCCTTGCTGTTTATATTCTAGGACTTGCCTGTAACCATCAATAAAGAGATAGTCATTTATTCCAAGAACTTTTATCTCAGATGGTAAATGTTCCAAATCTTCAATGTATGATTCCCATACATCTTGATTTGGTCTAGCCTTATAATTATGTGTTATTGACGCAGGGGTATGTACATGTAAATCCCAAATACGCCATTCAGAACCTCTATTCATATTTTTATATTGTAACCATCTATTTTACCATAACAACCTTGAACCGCCTTTATTTAAAGGCGATTCAACGAGTGTTAAAAATAAGAATCTATTGATTTTAACATTTATTTTTTGATGTAGCAAGGCAAAAGTGCCTCTTTTTCTACATAGCTGCATTGCTTGGCAGTGAGACGAGCAACCAGCTCCTTGATATACCCATCCAGGAGATAACTTGTTCATTCCACAACTTTCTAGGACAGAAGTAAGCGGTCACTTTAGGCACGTTAAGGTCTAAAGCGAATACCCATTTATTATCT
>ERZ808242.689-NODE-689-length-23191-cov-7.322744_pt1 | contig 23191 bp, 21 predicted proteins | sample MGYA00521244_ERZ808242 | MGnify/ENA primary metagenome ERZ808242 (study PRJEB31516, sample SAMN03275573) | gut metagenome | biome: mammalia-associated habitat; material: feces | host: Papio cynocephalus | place: Kenya | collected 2012-07-27 ... | reverse complement strand
GAATCGATAATACGCTTTTTTGTAGGTCGGTTTACGTAACGTCTTCAACCCTCAAAGCTAAAGAGCGCGATTGTATCTGACCCGGTCTGTTAGGTTTAAATACTATCCCCTTATAGGTCCCCTTACTTGTAGGAGAGTCCCGAAAGGACTCGTTCGAACTACGAGGAGGAATTGTATTGGCAGAAAAACCAACCGTGATGGCTGTGCAGAAGGCACTGGAGAGTGCGAAGAAGCGCAATTTCACCGAGACGGTTGAGTTGGCCATCAATCTCAAGGATGTTGACCTGTCTGTGCCCAAGAACCGTATTCAGGAGGATATCATTCTCCCGAACGGCCGCGGCAAGTCGGTCAGGATCTGCGTGATTGGTGGTGGCGAACTAGCCTTGAAAGCCAAGGACGTGGCCGATGCCGTGATCACCCCCGAGGAACTCGGAGCGATTGCGGACGACAAGAAACAGGCTAAGAAGATCGCGAACAGCACCGACTACTTCATCGCCGAGGCGCCTTTGATGGCTGTCGTCGGTAAGAGGCTCGGTACCGTGCTCGGTCCTCGCGGAAAGATGCCGAAGCCCATCGCACCGGGAGCAGATCCCTCTGTGATGATCGACGGTCTCCGCAAGTCTGTGACCATCAGATCGAAGGACAGGAAGACTTTCCATGCTCCCGTCGGGTCTGTTGACATGTCTGCGGAAGAGATCGCTGAGAATGTCGATCTCATCCTGAAGCGTGTCGAGTCCCACCTGGAGAAGGGAAAGCACAACATTGCTTCCGCCTACGTCAAGACCACCATGGGCCCCTCGGAGAGGGTCCTGTAAGGAGGCATGAAGATGGCACACGTCGCAACTTGGAAGAAGGACCTCGTCGAGGAGCTGGTACAGGATATGCGCGAGTTTCCCGTTGTCGCTATCGTCGACATGCACGGGATTCCCGGTCAGCAGATCCAGTCCATGAGGGCGGGACTCAGGGCCCACGCCAAGCTCAAGATGACCAAGAACAAACTCATGCTCTTGGCCATCGAGGAGGCGGCGAAAGAGAAGCCCGAGATCCTGGGACTCAAGGATGCAGTGCACGGACAGTGCGCAATCGTCACGACGGACATCGATCCCTTCAAGCTTTACAAGAAGCTCGAGGCCACGATGACGCCGGCCCCCGCCAAGGAGGGACAGCTTGCGCCTTTCGACATTGTCGTCCACAAGGGACCCACGCCTTTCGGACCCGGCCCCATAATCGGGGAACTTCAGAAGATAGGCCTTCCCGCAGCTATCGATGCGGGAAAGATAGTGATCAAGAAGGACACCACGCTGGTCAAGGAGGGCGAACCCATCCCTGGACCCGTGGCCGCGATGCTCCCCAAGCTCGAGATCCTGCCCATGGTTGTGGGTATGGAGCTCAGGTCCGCATACGAGGACGGAGTCATCTACGGAAAGGATGTTCTCGACATCCCCGAGGATTACTATTCCACCATGTTCGCTACGGCCGCGCACAACGCCCTGGCTCTGGGTGTTTCGATCGCGTATCCGACTAAGGAGACGATCGTTCCGCTCATCGCGAAGGCGTTCAGGGAGTCCATGGGACTCTCCATTGAGGCCGCGATACCGACCAAGGAGAACATCGACATGCTCCTCGCGAAGGCAGACGCGCAGATGCTCGCTCTCGCCTCCGCTTCCGGATACACCAGCGACGAGATCGCGGCGAGGCTCAGCTCCGCCGCGGCTGCAGCGCCTTCGGCGCCCGCAGCGGCCGCCGCACCCGCAGAGGAGAAGGTCGAGGAAGAAGAAGAAGAGGTCAGCGAGGAAGAAGCCGCCGCTGGTCTCAGTGCACTATTCGGTTAAATAAGGAGTTGATTTGAGATGGAGTATATCTACAGCGCTATGGTGCTCTACTCTGCCGGCAAGGACATCACCGAGGATGCCATCAAGGCCATCCTGACCGCCGCTGGAGTCGAGCCTGACGCAGCCAAGATCAAGGCACTCGTCGCGTCTCTCGACGGAGTCGACATCAAGGAGGCCATTGCCAGCGCATCTGTTTGCGCCGCACCCGCCGCCGCTGCCGCCGCTACCGAGGCTCCCGCCAAAGAGGCAGAGCCCGAGGAAGAGGCCGTCAGCGAGGAAGAGGCCGCCGCTGGTCTTTCCGCACTGTTCGGATGATCGGGTTCCTTCACCGGAACCCCCCAAAACCCTTTACTTTCATTCTATCAAAGCTGGATGACATATGGCCGACGATTCCAAGGTCCTTCTGAGGCTGTCTCCCGATACCATCGCCGTCTATCGCGCGCTGGTAGTCGAGGGCGAGTTCGGCTCCCTTTCTGATGCCGTCAGGACGGTTCTCGATTCCTATGCCGAGGATCGCGTCGCCGGCGGGACGGAGCCTGTGTACGAGGTGCAGACGGTCGACATAACGGAGCTGTCGTCCGATGGGAGGAGCTTCGACGACATGGTTCGTGCCGCAGCGCATCGCTACATCGAGGACAGGGCCAACATCGGTGAGAGATTTGGATGATGTCGTCCTGATAGTATGCGGAGGCGCGGCAGGCCGCATCGTCAACGGCCACACCCCTCATTCCGTTCCGATCGTCAAGGTCCATCCCGCCGGAGCCGCCGAGAGGCAGGTATCCGATCCGGATCTGGATCGCCCCATAGCTTCGGGAGACGACGATCTGCTCTGCTCTCGTCTCGAAGGGGTTCGTGCTGTGATAATATTCTCGATATTGGGCGGATTCTCTGGAACGATGGCGTTCACCAATGTCGTCTCCTGCGCTAGGAGGATGGGCTGCAAGGTGATAGCCGTCGTGGGGATCCCGCTGGAGTTCGAGGAGGCCCGCTCTCGCGCGTTCGACGAGGTATCTTCCAGCCTTCCCTTGGTCGACAGGATGTTCATTATCGACAACATGGCGCTCTACAAGTCCATGATGGTCGATGACATGAAGATAGACGCGTTCTTCCGTGTCTACGAGTACACCACGACCTTCGCGATCAACAATATCGCTTCCATACTGGAAGGCCCGTTCTTCAGCACGTTCCCTGAGAGGTCCTACACGTTCTCCTATGTGAACACCATGCATCCCGAGGAGGCTGTGAGAAGGGCTGTGGAGAACGCCCCCTATCCGGTCGATCCGTCTCTCGGGAAGATGGTCATATCGCTCGGTTCGGGATTCCGCACCGCGCAGATAGATGCGATATTCGACAAGGTGGTGTCCGAGACAGGCATCCTTCCGGATGTCGTTCTGCGCGACGACCTGGAGGACAACAAGGTCCTCGTGTTCCTGCCGGTAAGGGCTTAATCCTTCTTCTCCCAGGGCTTGCCGTTCCTGATTATGCGGACGGCGTCGCCGATGACGCCCATGATGGTGCGGAACTCGTATTCCGAAGGGATGGACCGTCCCATCATGCGTCTGAACATGACTCTGGTCCCGTTCCTGCGGTTCTCGGGGTATCCGACCTCCTGCATCAGGTCATCGAAGGTGGAGAACAGCCTCTCCTTCTGGTCCCTGCTCGCAGGAAGGGTCTTGCGGGGCACATGGTCCGCCTGATACATCTCGTACATGACGATCGTCGCGGCGTGCGACAGGTTCAGGATGGGGAATTCGTCGCCGGTAGGAACCCAGACGAGCACATCGCACCTCTCGAGCTCCTCCTGGAGGAGTCCGATATCCTCTCTTCCGAAGACGAGTGCGATCTTCTCCTGATAGCCTCTGCATCCTTCTGCGAACTCCCTTACGGGGACGGGTATGCGCGTGTAGTTGCTGTCCCCCTTCGTGGTCACGCCGCTGGTGCCTGCCACGAGGAAGCACCCGTCCAGAGCCTCGTCGATCGTGTCGACTATCCTGACTCCGTCGAGGATGAACGATCCGTGCTTCGCTCTGCGGAACGCGTCGTCGTCGAGCTCGCACGAGGGGTGGACCAGGACCAGGTCCCTCAGCCCGAAGTTCGCCATGGAGCGGGCCACCGCTCCGACGTTGCCGGGGAACTTCGGTCCTACCAGGACGATCCTGAATTCTGCCATGGTTCCAGTTAGAGCCGTCCGCTACTTAGGCTTGACGTAGGCCCTTCGCAATCGTCCAAGACGGCGGAAGCCACAGTATATACGGCACGAAGCGGTTCCGACGGCGTGGACATTCCAAAGAGTCATCCCAGATACAAGTCGCTAATGACCCGCGAACTGCTTGTCGAGATGGTCGGCAAGGGCGTGGTGACGCCCACCGGGCTCATATCCCAGGGCAGAGGCGAGGCATTCGACTACCTTATGGGCGAGCGCACCACGCGTCCTGCGGAGGATGCGGAGCGCGCCGCGGCCGCCATGCTGCTTGCCGCAAAGAACCCTGTCATATGCATAAACGGCAACGCTGCCGCCTTGGACGCGGACGGGCTCATAGCACTGGCGAAGGCCGTCCCCGCCAAGATAGAGGTCAATCTCTTCCACAGGACCCCGGAGAGGATGGAAGCCGTCATCTCCCTGCTTGAATCTAAGGGTGCGGACAGAGTACTCGGAAGAGAGCCCGATGAAAGGATCGCCGGTCTGGACCACGACCGCGCCCTCTGCACCCGCGAAGGAATCTGGTCCAGCGATGTGATACTCGTTCCCATAGAGGACGGCGACAGGGCGGAGGCCCTCATCGCCATGGGGAAGAAGGTCATCTCCATAGATCTCAATCCGCTTTCGCGCACGTCGAAGGCCGCCACGGTCCCGATCTGCGATGAGATCTCCCGCGCCGTCTCCAATATCATCCGTTTTGTGGATGAGATGCGCGGCGATGATGAGACAATAATAAAGGTCTCGGAAGGCTTCTCGGGAAATGAATGTCGCCGTGCTACGGTGGAAGCGATCTGCGATTCCCTGAAGGCGGGACTGGAGTGATAACATGGAAGACCTTGTGAAGAAAGGATCCCTCAGGCTCCATTGGGCCGCGGACCATATGCCCGTGCTCATGGACATAAGGAAGCGCTTCATCGACGAGCAGCCTCTGGCCGGACTCAAGATCGGCATGGCGCTGCACACGGAGGCCAAGACAGGAATGCTCGCCGTCACGCTCGCCGATGCCGGTGCCAAGATCAGGCTCGCCAGCTGCAACCCCCTCTCCACCGACGATTCCGTCGCGGCGGCCCTCAGGGACGAGTACGGGCTCGACGTCTACGCCAAGAAATGGGAGACCGAGTCGGAGTACTACAACAATCTGAACACTGTTCTGAACATGGCGCCGGATTTCATCATCGATGACGGAGCAGACCTGATCTCCATGGTCCACACCTCCAGGAAGGATGTGCTTCCAGGCGTCAAGGCCGCCAACGAGGAGACGACCACCGGCGTTCAGAGGCTCAGAGCGATGGCCAAGGACGGGGTTCTGAAGTTCCCTGTTCTCGATGTCAACGATGCGAAGATGAAGTTCATGTTCGACAACCGCTACGGCACCGGACAGTCCGCCTTCGACGGATGGATGACAGCCACGAACCTCATCGTCGCCGGAAAGCGTCTCGTTGTCGCCGGATACGGATGGTGCGGGAAGGGCGTCGCCATGCGCGCCAAGGGCCTGGGAGCCTCCGTCATCGTGACAGAAGTCGATCCAATCAAGGCCATCGAGGCCAAGATGGACGGATTCGAGGTCATGCCGATGGCCAAGGCGGCCGCCGTTGCGGATATAATCATAACGGTCACCGGATGCAAGGACGTCGTAGCGGAGGAAGCCATCCGCGTCATGAAGGACGGATGCGTCATGGGCAACGTCGGCCACTTCGACAACGAGATCAGCAAGACCGCTCTGGACGCGTGCAGCAGCTCCAAGGAGAGGGTCCGCGACTTCATCGACGAGTACAGGATGAACGACGGCAGGAGGCTGTACCTCATAGCCGAGGGACGTCTGATGAACCTCGCCGCAGGACAGGGTCACCCCGCCGAGATCATGGACATGAGCTTCGCCACGCAGGCTCTCGGTCTCGTCCATATGGTGAACAACTACGAGAGGATGGACAACACTGTCCATGCCGTCCCCGCATCCATCGATTCGGAGATCGCCAGCATAAAGCTGAGATCCATGGGCGTGGAGATCGACTCCCTCACGAACGAGCAGATAACCTACATGTCCGGCTGGGAGGAAGGGACCTGAAGGACCCTTTCCTGTCCGTCTACGGGCATGTCACGCTGGATCAGATCCTCACCGTCAGGAAGTTCCCGCGCGAGAACACGTCGGAGGACGTCCTGACGAAATCCTCGTCCCTCGGAGGAACCGGATCGAACATAGCTGTGGCCGCCGCCAGGCTCGGATGCCCGACGGCCATCTGCGCTCTGGTCGGAAAGGACCTTCCTCAGAGATACAGGGACGTCATGGAGGACTCCGGCCTGATAATGGACGAACTCGTGGCCGTGGACGGCTACGAGACGTCGACCGCCATCGTGGTCAACGACCCCGATCTCGATCAGAAGGTCCTGTTCTACCAGGGTCCGCAGGGGTACGCGTCCGAGATCGGCGTATCGATGCTCAAGAACGCCAAGCGCTCCCAGTACGTGCACTTCTGCACCGGCGATCCGGAGTACTACATATCCGTGATGAAGCATCTCGGAGAGGCCACCTGCAAGGCTCTGGATCCGGCGCAGGAATCGCACCGCATATGGAATGCGGATCTTCTCTCCAGGGCTCTTCCGCTCGCGGATTCGCTGTTCTGCAACGTCCATGAGGCCGAGTCCCTGAAGAGGTATGCCGGCGTCGGCGATATCCTCGACTGCGGAGCGCGTCTCGTGGTCTGTACAATGGGTGCCGAGGGCAGCCGTGCCAGGGTGGGGGACGAGATCCTGCAGATCCCCGCCGTGAAGGCCGATGCCGTTGTGGACGCCACAGGATGCGGGGATTCGTTCAGGGCAGGATTCTATGCGGCCCTCTACCGCGGATACGCCATCCCGGACGCGCTCGTGGTCGCGTCCTCCGTCGCATCGTTCGTTGTGGAGAGGACGGGTGCGCTGACCCACACTCCGTCGTGGGATGCCGCGATCGCACGCGCTGAGCCGTATTTCGGCATGGTGCATTGAAACCGGGGGCTGTCCCCCTCCATCCCGGGCGGGATGCGGGGTCCTCCTCCAATATCGTTATCTCATCCTCTGCGGTTCGCGGACGCATGGTCCTTTTCGCATTGACCGGGACGCCCGGCACGGGGAAGACGACCCTTTCATCCGAGCTGAGACGCCGCGGCTACGAGGTAGTCGACGGCAAGGCGTTCATCAGGGAGAACGGACTCCTCGGAGAATACGACAGGGAACGCGATACGTACGAGGTGGATCTGGATGCACTCAACGACGCCTTGGAACCGTTCAGGGCGGAGGCCGGTCCTGTTGTGTTCGACAGCCATCTGTCGCATTTCATGGACTCCAGAGGCATACTGCTGCTCCGCTGCTCCCCGGAGGTCCTGGCCGGCCGTCTCCGCTCGCGCGGCTATTCGGAGGCGAAGGTCAGGGAGAACGTCCAGGCCGAGATCCTGGATGAGATCCTCTGCGAGGCCTCGGAGACGGATATACCGATAGGGGAGATGGATTCGTCTTCCCTCACGGTTGGCGAGATGGCCGATATCGCGGAGAAAATCATAAGTGGCGCTGCGGACGATTATCCGCCGGGCAGCGTGGACTGGTCATCGGAGGTGGAATCATGGTTCTAGACAGCAAGAGAGCGAGCGTGGACTTCGCGCTCACGCCTGTGGCGAAACGTCTGATCAACGTAAATCCCAACATGATATCATGGGCGGGACTCATTCTCGCATTCGCATGCGGATTCGTATTCTGGCTCAGCGGTACAGACGGGAACGATTGGCTCCTTCCTGTAGGGGCCCTGATGGTCATAGTATCGGGATACTTCGATGCGCTGGACGGCAAAGTCGCCAAGATGTCCGGCAAGGCCGGACCGAAGGGGGACTACCTGGACCACGTCTTCGACAGGTACGCGGACGTGTTCATGATAGGCGGAGTGGCCTTCTGCGCCACATGGTGCGATCCCTACCTCGGGATGCTGGCCCTCGTCGGGGTCCTCCTGACTTCGTATATGGGCACGCAGGCGCAGGCCATAGGCGCGCCGAGGCTCTATGCGGGACTGCTCGGAAGGGCGGACAGGGTCGTTCTGTCCACTCTGTTCCCCCTGATACAGTTCGTTGCCATGCAGTTCGGTTACGGGACTATAGACGTCGCCGGTTTTTCCATAACCTGGATGGAGATCATGATGATCTGGTTCGCAGTCGTCGGGAATCTCACGGCGATCCAGAGGGCGATCATCACCTGGCGCAATCTCGAGAGGATGCATCCCGAAGAGAAGAAGGAGTGAATCCCGGAAAACCATCCGCGCGGATCCCATGGAGGTCCGTGCGGTTTCAATCCTTCTTATCAATCATGACGAGCCTGGCGACCAGCGAGTCGGTGATTGCTAATGGCGTCTGATATGGTGTGTTCAATCCACGCAAGCATCCGAGACCGTTGTCCAATAGAGTCGGCTAGCAATATCACTCGGATCTCCAAGATTATAGCAGGCTTAACTCGCATACCGCTTGGCTCCGATCATGGAAAGAAGCCTCGGAGTGTCCGCAGGAGCCTGTCCGAGGGGATCGCTGTTTCTCGGCTTCGCTGTTCTTCATGGGAGGAGTCTGCCCGTTCCTCGTTTTCTCCGCCATCCTGACCTTGGCTCTGTAGTACGATAGGGGATGGTTGAGCCATTCCTGCTGGCATAGTGCATCCGGTTCGAAGCAAAGGCCGTAGGTCTTCATCGTGGAGCACTCCGGAGGCGTGTACCCCTCGTCACCCCGTCCCATGATATGCTTGATCTGATACTCGGATTTCGATTCATCGAAATCCGGGGATTCGGCGAAGATCTTGATGATGTCGTCGTACTGCAGGCCGAGGGCATTGAGGAATGAAACCAATGCGAATCTGGCGCTATGCGGGAGATTCAACCCCTGGCGGGACATCTGCAGGATGTGCGCGATGCAGGGAGGCAGGAAATCCCTTTTCAGCTCTCCGCCGGAGGGGCTGAATTTGGCCTTGGCTTCTGCCAGCGCGACCATGACCTTGGACACATCATCCCGGAGGTACGGCTTGAACTCATCGGGAGTCATCAGAGGGAGCTCCGATTCTATCTTGTCCTGGAGGGCGTTCTGCATGAGACGGCTGAATTTGTCCTGCGGCAGGCAGACCATTCCGGAGTGGATGTCGCAGTTGACCAGCTTCCATTCCACGCTCTTCATGCGGGTGGCCAGCCTGAGATAGTCTGTGAACTTCATCCGTATGATTCCGTCGGCATCTGCCGATGACGGCGCATTGAGCTGCTCCGACACCTCTATGATCGTGTCCCTGTCTTCGCCGGCGAGGATCTTGTTCATCCTGACGGCCTCTGCCAGGGCGTAGCGCTTGGTCAGGAATCTTTCTCCGACCGCCGAGACGATCATCCTCGCATACGGGTAGGAAAGGACCTCCATCAGACGGTCGTACTCGCTCGCACGGACCATCGGGACGTATCTGACCTCGGAATGCTCCAGCGCATCCATGATCCTCCCGACTCCTCTGGAGCGTGCAGGCTCGTAGGAAGGGGATGTGATGAGGTCGGCGATGCTCGCGCCGCTGTCATCCACGAAGTCGTGAGCCTCCGCAAGGAAGGGAAACTTCGCGATGCGCTCGGAATTCATGGAGTCCTCAACCTCCTGCGCTTAGATAAGGATGCGCAGTCCGCGCTTATCCGAATACGACGATGTTCCTCAGGCCGTCGACGACGTGGGGGTCCTCCAGCACGCGGAGCAGTCCGTCGAAGTCTTTGAAGGGCCTTTCGGCGGCGAGCCTCTGCGCCCTCTTCTTGCCGATGCCCGGCAGCGCGGCGAGGGCCGACATGGGCATGGAGTTGATATCGAAAGGATATGTCACGCCGGTGATGGATCTGAACCCCCAGTCCGTGACATATATGTCGCGGAATTCCTCCACATCCACCTTGTACGGGACTCCGACCAGCAGCGGATACGACCCGATCTGTCTTCCGAACGTCGTGTTCCCGTCCTGGAGCTCCATGTAGACGTTCTTCAGAACTGTGCCGTAGGGCGCCACGCGTTCCAGCATGGTCCGGTCGATGTCCTCGCGCACCTGCTCCTTGAACTTTTTGAATCTGCGCTGGTCCACTTTGGTCGAGAACTCCCTGCGGACGGGCAGGACCTGCCGTATGTTGATCCTGCGGACCATGAGCCCCTCGTCCCTGATGCGCGCCAGGATGTCCATGTCCATGTCGTACGACGCGGCGGTCTCGCCGTCCAGTCCGCAGATTATGTTGATTCCCGGGAGCAGCAGAGGCATGCCGTTGGAGCCTCTCGATCCACCGATCCTGTTGATCGTGCGCACTGCGTCCATGACCTGGTCCGCCGTGCTGTTGAGATTGTTCTCCATCACAACGCGCGGGTCGGCCGATTCCATGCCAAGGGCTAGGACGTTCCCCGGAGTGCATCTCCTCGCCAGCGTCTCGAGGACCTGTCCTGATTCCTCGGGATGCGATGCTATGACCGCAGCATTGGCATTGTCGACATGGAGCACGTCGAATCCGAGCGATTGGAGTCCCTCGAAGAGGTCGTCCACCTTCTCAGGGACGGGGGTCGGCACAGGGGAGTCCGGATCCGAACCGTAGGACACGATGCACGTCTGCCCTCCGACGCGGAGGTTCCTGACGCCCAGCTCCCTGAGTCTGGATGCTTCTGCGATTATGTCGTCGGGGGACCTCATCAGCGGTCTGCCTTTTGTCGGCTCGATGCAGTACGAGCATCCGCCGTTGGAGAACCTGTGGCATCCGCGATAGGATTCCACTTCCGCAACGAGCGGTTCCGGGAAGTCCTGGTGCGAGGCGACGATGTCCGCCCCCAGGAGCATCCACCGGTTCCATTCGTCGAGGGTCCTTAGCCTCTCTCCGACCTCCTTCCCGCTCATCCCGTCGTACAGGGATGCGGCGATGTCGCGCTTTATGGAGAAATCGAATCCTTCGGCGGCATCCGAGGATGCGGCGGAACCGCCTATGAGCTTCCAGCCTCCGAGTCTCGGCACGAGGGCGGCGAGCTCCTTTCCGGACATAGGCATCGATCTGAGATACTTCCCGGGCACGGTGTTGCCCGAGAGGACGACACTGACGCTGTCCTGAGGAATCATCGCTCCGTGCCTTATCATGTCTATCGTGAGATAGTCCACCCTGTCCGCGCCGGCATCCTTGGCGGCTCCCGCAATCGAGCGTATCATCGGCGATATGTACGGGGGGACGCCGAGGGCGGCGGGGTCGTCAATGTAGCCGTCGACGACGAGGACGGAGATCTCCTTTGCCATGAGTCGGGGATGACCCGACCCGTATATCATACATGAGAGGAAGTATCTTCCCAATACGAGATCATTAAGGCTCATCCTCCCTTCGAAAAGGATTATCGAACGCAACGGTGGAAGATCCGGAGAATGGGTTGTGAACCATAATTCTGCTTATGATACCGAGCGGGAATCGTGATACCGAGATTGATACCGAGAAACGGCTCTGATGCCGAATCGGAATCAATGACACCGAACTAGATACCGAGATGTCATATCTGAAATTCATGTCTCGGACTTATGCGTATCTTCGAATTATCGACCCTGTATCAATTGTTATATACGCGGACCCCAATGCCGTATTTTAGAATTCGAAGTAATTCTACGAAATTCGTAGAAATCAGCTTCGGAGGTTGTTTCAAATGACATGCGAGAAGGATATAAGTATCGAGGAGCGCCTTGAGAGGGCGAAGAAGCCCGGACAGGATGCAATGATCCTCCACAAGTTCTACAAGGGAAAGATCGAGACCGTCCCCAAGGCCTGCGTCAGGTCCTTCGATGATTTCGCCATATGGTACTCCCCGGGTGTCGCGGAGCCCTGCAAGGACATCGCCAAGAATCCCGACATGGTCTACGAGCACACCTGCAAGTGGAACACCGTCGCCGTAGTATCCGACGGTACCCGTGTCCTCGGACTCGGAGACATAGGGCCCGAGGCCGCCATGCCCGTCATGGAGGGAAAGGCCATGCTGTTCAAGTACCTGGGCGGAGTGGACTGCGTTCCGATCTGTCTGGACACCAAGGATCCCGACAAGATCATCGAGACCGTGAGGCTCCTGGCTCCCTCTTTCGGAGGAATCAACCTCGAGGATATCTCGAACCCCAAGTGCTTCGATATCCTCGACGAGCTCAGAAAGGACTGCAAGATCCCCGTTTGGCATGACGATCAGCAGGGAACAGCCACTGTCGAGGTCGCCGGTGCAATCAACGCTATGAAGCTTGTGGGGAAGAAGCTCGAGGACGCCCAGATCACCGTCGTCGGTGCCGGAGCGGCCTCAATAGCCATCGCCAGGCTCCTTCTGGCCACCGGATTCAGCCCCAAGAACATGTGCATGTGCGACTCCAAGGGAATTCTGAACCTTGAGAGGGAGGATGTCAAGGCAGGATTCCGCCAGAAGTGGGAGATCTGCGAGAAGACCAACGGAGCAGGCAAGACCGGAGGGCTCAAGGAGGCCATGGAGGGTGCGGACATCGTCATCGCGGCATCCAAGCCCGGTCCCGGAACCATCCCTGCTGAGTACGTGAGGCTCATGGCGGACGATCCGGTCATATTTGCAACGGCCAACCCCATACCCGAGATCTGGCCCTGGGAGGCGAAGGAGAACGGATGCAAGGTGTTCGCAACCGGAAGGTCCGATTTCCCCAATCAGGTCAACAACTCGATGGGATTCCCTGCAATCTTCAGGGGTGTTCTCGACGTCAGGGCCAAGACCATCACCGACGAGATGTGCATCGCCGCCGCCCGTGAACTTGCCGCATGTGCCGAAGAGAAGGGTCTGACCGAGGACTACATAATCCCGACCATGGCCGAGACCGAGGTCTTCCCGAGGGAGGCCGTCGCAGTCGCCATGAAGGCTCAGGAGCAGGGAGTCGCAAGGCTCAAGCTGAGCAGGCAGGAGCTCCACGACAGGGCCGAAGCGATGATCAACAGGTCCAGAGCCCTCACGGCCCAGATGATGAAGGACGGGTTCATCCCGGACTGCAGCTCCGTCCTGCAGTGAATCAAAACGGGGGCTAGCCCCCATCTTTATTTTCATCGGACCTTCGTCCATCGATTTTATCATGTGGCCGAGGCTTATCTTCGTTCGATCATATGAGGGCCAAGGCGGATGCGATTGCGGTTTTGGCCGTCGTCCTCTGTGTCCTGGTGCTCGCGGGAGAGGTCCTGACGTATTCGTCGGGAGTCCACGAGTACGGAGCGGACTCCAGCTGGACCGACGGGCGTGTGGAGTACGAGGTGGAATCCTCCGGAGGAGATGTATACGTCGCTGTTCTCCTCGACAACGGCATCCGCGGTTCCATCACCGATCTGGCCGTGTATGTCGACGGGACCTATGCGGAATACTACGGCGATGCGAGTAGGATATCCACGGTCCCGTATCAATCGCAGGATTATTTCGCTGATCAGATAGCCGCTTTTCTGGAATTCAGGTCGTTCCATGCTGTGACGACTCTGGATGACGACGCCCTGTCAGGATACATCGAAGGAACGATGGAGGATCCCCGGGGCAAGGCGGTGATGGTATCGTCATACGCGCTGCCCGTCTCCGTATACGATGGCACTCCAGAATGTCCTCTGATGGAATGGATCGGGAATGGGGGGACCTTGTACTGGGTCGGCACCGAGATAGGACGCTTCTTCAAGGATGCAGACGGATTGAAGGCTGTCGAAGATAATCAGGAGCTGTTCTTCGGAACCCGCTGCGTGAACACGGACGGCCCGACCGTCGCCACCGATCGCATAGGCGGAGGCCTGTCGGAAGCCCTCTGTCTGAAGAACAGTAGCGTCATCAACGCCGTGAATGCCGATGCCGTGGACGGCGCCGTAGGCATAGGCTATTCGGAGGGGGGCTACTCTTCAATCGCCATGTCGCCTTACGGAGATGGAGAGGTGACGGTGTTCGCCGGCCCCTTCGACATAAATCAGTTCGATGACATCGGGCAGGTGGTCGCATCGGGAGTCAACCACGGCACCGTTCTGATTGCACATGAGCGCGGAGATGTCGTGAGAGGAACGGTCTCCGGAAGCATATCGTTCGATTCCTTAGCCGATCCGACGCTGTATATCTTCATCGGAGGGACGTATGCCAAGTTCGCGGAGGCCTTCCATGTCTGAGGTCTTTGGCAGAATCGCCGCCCGCATCGAGGGATGCAGGCACCCGCTCCTGCTGATTCTGCTGGTCGGGATAATCATCCGCATGGCAGTGGGGTCCCTCGCCATAGTCTATGATTCCGATTATTGGGCTATCGTCATCCGGAACCTCGAGACCGGGAATGGCCTCTACGGCTTGGAGGGATACTACTACACGCCCGTTTGGGGTTACGTCCTGGGCGGTGTCGCGGCCTTCCAGAACATGTTCATGGATCTCGGCGAATCGGCGGTCCGCATAACAGAGGCGTTGTTCATCGAGGGATGCGGCCCCTACTTCAGCGCCACCATACCATCTCTGGCACTGATATATTCGGTGAAGTTCCCTCTGTTCTGCTGCGATCTCATAACCGCCGAGGTCGTCAGAAGGCTGGTTCTCGAGAGGACCGGGAACGGAAGGAGGTCGCTGGCCGCCTTCGCGCTGGTATTCCTCTCTCCTGTACTCCTGATGTCCACCGGCGTGATCGCGATGCCGGACACGATTTCCGCGATGTTCGCTGTTCTGACGATCTACTGCCTGCGCAAAGGATATCCGCTGATCGGCGGGATGACGTTCGCGCTTGCGGTCCTTGTGAAGTTCTTCCCGGCGTTCATGATTTTCGCGCTTGTCGGATACATGGTCTCGAATGCACGCAGGGAAGGACGCCGTCCCGTCGCGGATATCGCGCTTGCGGTCCTGGGGTCGGCTACGATGACCCTTCTGATATTCCTTCCTCAGATCATGGATGGAAGCGTTGCGATGTGCTTCCAGTTCCTGGGGGACCGTTCCGGGTTCTCGGAGGGAGACGGTATTCTGGATATGCTGATCGGTTCGTCCAGGTTGATAACATATGCCTCAGTCCTCGTGATTGCCGCATATCTGGGCCTCAAGTCCCTTTCAGCAGATGGGGATCCGTTCGATACGCTCATGAGGAACTGCCTGTTCACCGCTGCGCTCGTACTGATCTATCCGCCGACTACTCAGTACATCGTGATACTCGTGCCGTTTCTGGCTTATTGGATAGCCGCATCCGACCGCGGCTATATGCTCGGATGGAAGCTGCTGGCCCTGGGTGCCCCGATCTACGTGCTGGCATCCGTGGGATCGGCCCTGATGCCTTTGGCTGTGTGGGCAGGCTTTCCCGATATGGGGTCTGCAGTCCATCTCTTCCAGACATGGTACTCCCCTGTTTTCGCAGGGATCGCCATCGGCAGCATGCAGTTCGTCATAGGCGGAGTGCTCCAATGCTCCGCGATAATCATCATACTGCTGAGGCTCTGCGGAATCGATCCGCGGAAGCTGATGCGCAGGCGCAGTGTCGGAGATGAGCAGGAATGATTCTGTCCGCCATCCAAGACTATTATATCAGTTCGCGCATGATTGGGGTGGAGATGCGTTCGTGGCGTCGAAGAAGGATTCTTTCTCCAGCAGGGTGTCCCTGAACCTGGTCGCGAACGTATTGCGCACGGTGTTGATGGCCCTGGCGGGTCTTCTCATGGTGCCGTACTACATCGATCAGTTCGGCATAGCGACATACGCCATACTCCCGTTGGCCACCACTGTGACGAACTATTTCGTCATGATTTCCGACTCTCTATCCAACGCATTCAGCAGATACATATCGATCTCTGCGCAGAACGGGGATTCGGACAATGTCAACGTGGTTTTCACATCTTCCGTCATAGGGATGGCGAAATGCATGCTGATGATGGCGCCCTTGGCAATCCTAGTTTCCCTGGCGGCACCATATATATTCCACATAGGCCCTTCGGGAGCGTCCGACGTCCAGGTGATGTTCCTCCTGATCATGGCGGCATCGATGATAATCTCGTTCGGCTCCAGTCTCGGCGGGGTGTACACGGCGTTCAACAGCCTCTACATCACATATTTCTGCAGGAGCGTGCAGACCGCCTCCCAGGTTGCCGTCGTGGTTCTTCTCCTGATCATGGATGGTCCGTCGCTACCTCTGATCGGCGTGTCGTTCCTGGCATCCGCGTTGCTGATGCTCGTGCTGATGATTCTGCCGCTCAGGCGCATCTGCCCGACGCTCCAGTTCAGGCGCGGACTCCATGATGCAGGTCTTCTGAAGGAGATGGGGAGCCTCGGGCTATGGGCGATGCTGAGCGAGCTGGGGTCCCTTCTCTTCATCCAGGCATCTCTGGTAATAGTGAATATGATGCTCGGCTCCGGCACCCAGGGGGTGTTCTCGATTGCGGCCAGCATGATCATGATGGTCCACACGGCTTGCACGGCGCTGGCGGCCGTGTCCATACCATTGGTGTACAGGGAATACGCCGTGGGAGATATCGGCGGGCTGATGCGCGTGCTCAGAATCTTTACGAAGTTCGTGGGGATAACGATGGCGTTTCCGATAGCATATGTGATCATATTCATGCCGCAGGTGCTGGGAGTATGGCTGGGGCATGATTATCCAGATCTCTACGGGATGCTATACATCATGCTCCCCATAGAGGTCCTCATATGCGCTACCAGTGCTTTAGCAGATGTTCCTGTGGTATTCGCCCGTGTGAAGCCTCTCGCCGTGGCCACACTCATCATCGGAGTGGCGAACATAGCCTCCGCCTCGCTGATCATACAGTTCACGGATGCGGGAGCCCTGGGAGTCTGCGTCTGCTGGGCAGCATCGATGGTCTTCCTGAAGCTGGTGTTCTATCCGATGTTCTGCCATGAGCTGACCGGAGGTCGTATTTCGCTGTATTATCGTCCTATAGCGGAAGCGTATGCGGTGTTCGCCGTCTGCCTGGTCGGGCTGTACGCCCTGTCCCTAGTCTTCACACCTCCGATGACATGGCCTGGAGTAATAGTTCCGTTCATTCTTCTGTTCCTGCTGTTCTTCGTATTGGAGATGCGCTTCATATTCGACAGCGAGGAGCGCGACATGGTGAAGTCGTATCTCCCACGCTTCATCCAGCGCGTTATCGACAGCATGGGGGCACGAGCGCTTCGAATCTGTCGCTACGGTTATCTATCGTAAGCGGCTTCTGTCGATGGATGCATAGCAAAGGGCAGCTCGCGCCTCCGGAGGGAAGGCCGACAGGATTGAAGGCTTCGGATGCGGATGCCGCGGAGGTCACCTCCAGGTTCCTGTCCGTTTCGGTCTCCGCCGCCGATTCGTTCGCGGGATGCCCACCGGCGGAGAGTGCATGCATGTTCTGCATGGATCGCTGCGTCTCCGCATGCATGGCTATTTCCGATATGGCCGATTTCTCCGAGAGCGGTCCGATACCGACGTTCTGCGACAGCCGCATACCCGGATGGGTAGGCTCTGGCGTGGATGCGATAATCGTCTCCGAAGGTCGGGATTCCGATGCGGCACGGGCGCTATACGATGCCCTCTCGGTCCGCGGATGCAGAGTTCATCTTATCGCTTCGAATGTATCGATGCTTGCCAACCGCACGGACGGCGCATATGTGGAGGTGCCCAGCGGCTTGGATTCCACAGAGGCGGTGGCCTTCGTGCTCGGAACCCTCTGCGCCATCGTCTCGGATATGGGTCTGTTCGATGCGCGCTCGGCACTTCGCGACAGCGCTTCCAGCGTCGCACAGGACCGCCTTGAAGTCTTAGAAGCCATCGATGGAGAGATAATAGGCGTCTACTCGACAACGGATGTACGTGCTGCATCGAGACGCTGGGCCGATCTCATCAAGGAGAAGATCGGAATCCCATCATTCTCGGGCGAGCTCCCTGAATTCGATCACAACGAACTCGTAGGCTGGTCAGATCCCAACGTTCATTCGCCAGGTTTGGGCATAGTGGTTCTCCGCTCTTGCCCCGACGGATCAATGCCGTCCATAATCGTGGGGCACATGCTCGAGGTTCTGGAGGAGAACGGGAGGGCGGTCACCATCGTGGACATAGGTTCCGGAACCCCTCTTGAGCGTGACATCCGTTCCATGATCCTGGGAGAGGCTGCAGTCAGGAGGTCCGTCTGATGGTCGATATCCCTCTGAAGGATCAGCTGTACGGCTTCGTGGACGATCTGGAGAGGTCCATAGGCATCGATTTCGACTTCGACTTCGATTGTGATAGCATAATCCTCTGCGGCGTAGGCGGCTCTGCCGTCAGCGGTGATTTCTCGGCCGACTGCTGCTATTCCGAATCCGGCAAACCGGTCGTGTCCATCAAGTATCCGGAGCTACCTGTTTGGGTCGGCCCTCGCACGCTCGCCGTGATTTCCAGCTATTCGGGCAATACGGCCGAAACCATACATATGCATGACCAGGCGAGGTCACGCGGATGCACTATTGTGAACGTGACTTCAGGCGGCCGTCTGAAGGAGATCGGTGACGATGCCGGCGAGATCGTCATAACGCTTCCAAAATCCATGCAGCCGAGGCATGCCGTCGGTTACATGATCGGATACACGCTCGGAGTCATCCGCGCGGCCGGCGGGCCGGACCTGTCAGATCGCATACGCGGATTCATCCCCTCGCTGAGGGAGTACAGGGATCTCAATGCTCTTTCGGATGGGTGCATCGCTCGCGACATCGCATCTGCTCTGATGGATCATGTTCCGGTGGTCTGCGCCGATGAATGCATGCGCTCGGTAGCATACAGATGGAAGACGCAGTTCAACGAGAATGCCAAATACGTCGCTTTCTGCGATTCGGAGCCCGGCTTCTCGTCTGAGAGCCTGAGTATATGGGCATCCCGTCCGGATGGGGGGGCCATCCCCGTCCTGCTCATAGGGTGCGATGACGGAATGAATGGTGGTACCGCGGAGATGGAAGCCTCCGCCGAGCGCTTGAAGGAGAGCGGAGCGCCTCATATCGCTGTCAGACTGGGGGGCATGTCCTCGCTCGAGAACATGTTCAGGGCGCTCATCCTCGGCGACTACATCTCGATGTACATGGCGCTGGCCCGCGGCATCGATCCTGCAGAGGTTCGCCCCGTTATGCAGTTGAAGGCCAAGCTGGCGGCCGATCGGAATCTCCGATCGCAGCTCTTCGACTGTTCTTTCGAATTCCTCGACGAAAGACTTCGAGCGCTCCTCGGCTTTGACTCCGTCCCTGGATTCTGAGTATATCCTGTACTTGGGCTCTGTTCCGGAAGGTCTGAGCAGCACCCATCCGTCGTCATAAAGGAACTTGAGGCCGTCCGTGGTGTCCATCTTCTCTCCGGAATGGCGGGATGCGATGACCTGTGTGACCTTATCCTTGAGATCTTCGGGGCATGATACGGCCTTCTTTATCGTGCGATACGAGGGCAGCGAATCCAGCTGATCGACCAGGTCGCCTTTCTTCACGATGCATTCGAGCATCTCGGCCAGACCCATCGCGCCGTCGCGGCAGAACTGATGTCCGGCGAAGATCAGACCTCCGTTCTCCTCCCCTCCGAACAGGGCGCCGTCCTCGGCCATCCTGCGGGCGACTATGGGGGATCCTACTGCGGTGTAGGCGACGCGCCCTCCCGCTTTTTTGGCGATGTCCTCCACGATCATGGATGTTGCTACGGTGACGACGATCTCGCCTCCGCCATTCTTCTCCAGAATGTATCTTCCGAGAAGTGCCAATGCCAGGTCTCCGGGGACGTATCTACCGTCGCGGGCGATGAAGACGCATCTGTCCGCGTCGCCGTCGTGGGCTACTCCGAGGTCCGCATGCTCGGCGACCACGGTCTCCATGAGCATGCCGAGGTTGTCTGCGGTGGGCTCGCTCAGGTGTGCAGGGTGGCGCATGTCAGGGGTTCCGTTGATCACGACTGCATCCACTCCGAGCTTCTGGAGGAGAAGAGGCGATGTGGCGCAGGAGCATCCGTTAGCGCAGTCGAGGACGACCTTCAGGCCTGCTTTTCTTATGCAGTCCGCATCCACTTTGGCGATCACCGAGTCGACGTATCCCTGGGCGACAAGGCCGACGTTCCATCCGGTTCCTATGGAGTCCCATTCCACAGGTTCGACGCCTTCGCGATATCTCCTCTCGATCTCGTCCTCCTGCTCCTTGGTGCACTCGGTGCCATCCGCAGCTATGCACTTTATCCCGTTGAATTCAGGAGGATTGTGGGATGCGGTGATCATCACGCCTCCGACGATGCCATCATACATCTTGACGAATTGTTGCAGCGCAGGCGTCGGAACCATCCCCAGATCGCGGACGTCGGCTCCTACCGACAACAGGCCGGAGCAGAGAGCGTCCTTGAGCATCACGGAAGATGTCCTTGGATCCATGGCAACGGCGATATTCTTGCCGAGGACGGCTCCGACGCTGCGCCCTATGCGCATGGCGAGCTCACAATTCATGTCCTTGTTAGATATCCCGCGCACGCCGTTTGTTCCGAACATCCTTCCGCTCATGAAACCACCCACGTATCTTCCCGGGGTCATCGCCCCGATATCCTAAACGATTTGCCGTATACGGCGAAATAGCCTCCCAGATAGACGTAGACCGAATCCGAAGGGCTAGCCGATTCCAAGGGGACCGAGACGGTCTCTCTCGTGACGCTTCCGCTCCGATGGTCCAGTATGTGCGAATCCGGACCGATGCCCGATGCCAGGACCTGCGCGACGTCCGCGCGCTGGTCGTTCGAGAGCACGCCGCCGAAGACGCATACGAACCCTTCGCCTTTCCCGACCAGACCTATGCTGGAGTAGGTCCCGTCCGTGAATCCCATCTGCAGAGAATCCCTGCAGTTCGAGGCATCCACACCGTAGAGCGTTCCGTTGCCCATGAGCGAAAGCGACTCCGACCATTCTTCGGATATGGGTTCTGTTCCGAACGTCTCGGCTTCATTCTGGGTAGCGGAACCGAGGAACAGGCCCTGCATCCCGGTTCCGATATCGGATACCTGGCCGTCGGCATGGGATATGAATTGTCCGATGATGCCGCCGATCCAGTACAGACGGCCCCCCGCATTCAGCCATTGAATCACTATGTCCGATTCCGAACCGGAGTATATGGTGTCCGGGATGGCCCCGGAGGCGATAACCACGGCCTGGGAGCAGCGCCCGCTCGACATCGACTCTCTCATCATGTCCGCAAGGGATCCCGCGTCCAATATGCGCGCCTTAGCTCCTCTAGTTTCCAGCTGGTCGGCGAGCATCGTCACGTAGTATTCCTGGTCCAGGTACGTGCCGCCTGTCGCATGATGGGTTTCGTCCAGATGCTCCCCGTACGACGGATCGTAATAGATGGCCGTCGTTTCGGCCTTTTCCGGGCTTCCGCCTATGGTGACGACATCATACCTGTTGGACGATCCGGAGGATATCTCCACAGAGTGGCTGTCCTGCGACAATTCTGACCGGTACATCTCATCCCAATCGTTGCAGTAGATGTATGCCTCGCCGGCGAGAACTATCACGATGACTGCCATGGCAGCAGCCATCAGTCTGACATCACGCATCCGTGTCGCCTCCCGAACGTATTCTGGAGAGGAGGGCACCCACCTTCGGCATCCTTTTCTCGATATCCTCTCTGATATAGAGCAGAACGATCAGGAACAATCCACTCATTGCAACCATCGAGAACACAGTGTTCATGATGCTTCTGAAGCTCGTTCCGTACACAATCTCCGCCTCGGTCCACTCCAGTCCCGAGATTATCGTATCGAATTGCACGGGCCCGTATGATGCCAGGCTCATGAGCAACGAGTAGTTGTTCAGAGCCAGGGCTTCGAGGGCGCATCCGCATCCGATCAGCACCCAGCAGATCCTGAAGCCTCCGTCCTTTGCCGCTATGTAGGCGCAGAGGATCGGCAGGACTACCAGAGGATATTGGGGGCCCATGTTGCTGACGACTCCTCCGGACAGAGCTATCATCGCCAGGCCCAGGAACTCGCTGTCGCTTCTCTCTTTTCCGCATGCGGCCATGCGATACGTGGCATAGAGCATGATGGTCAGGCCGAGAACGATCCCTACTATCCCGAATGCCAGGTCGATCAGAGGGCCGGATCCCATCCTGTCTGTGATGAATGTGAATGCCTTACTCACCGTTCCGTCGGCAATGCTGGGCCCCATGATTGCAAGGAATGCTATCAATCCGCCGGCTATGAACGCCGATGCGTCGCTTGCGGTTTTGCGGATGGTTCCGCTTCTCGAGTATATCAGTGCGAGAACGACCGGGGCCGCGAATATTGGATAGAGCTTCAGAAGAATCCCGGTCATGAGCAGGACTCCGCCGAGCATGTGGTGCCTTCTCAGAACCAGGATGAGGCTGAGCAGTGTGAGCAATCCGGATATGTTGTCGAACGTGGCCTGGACCGAGGACATGTAGATCGTCAACGGGCATAGGAACCAGAGGGCGAATCCCAGATCGCCCTTCCTATTGTCGCCGGTCAGGGATGTCACCAGGCGTCTGATGACTAGTCCCACAGCGATATCCACGAGTATAAGCATGGATTTCACGGCTGTATTGAACTCTGGAGAAGTGACGGTGGCCACATGCTTGATGCCGTCGAAATCCTGGACCCCGAGCAATTCCCATACCTTGGTTCCGTAGACGTCTATGGACAGGAAGGAGTTCCAGACGAGATCCATGAAGCCCAGGATGTATCCCCAGACCGGCGTGTAGTAGTAGCCGTCCATCTCGTACAGGCCGTTCCCGGAGTTGATATTCTGAAGAACTACGGCCCAGTGATAGATATCGTAGTCGTATGTGAACGGAAGGACAGCGACACGTGTCAGCATCCCTATGATGAACGATGCTGCAAGCAGACCTCCCGGGCTGTCCGCCAATGCGCGCATCCGACCGATCGCGTCCATGTCCGGCGATTGGCGGGGCCGTTTATTACCCTTTCAACGGCCATTCTGCGGAAAACCGTCGTTCGGCATTGCCGCGGGCGTTCCAGACAGTTTTAATCGTGTTCATCGCGGCCAGTCGCTCATTTAAATACGATGACAATAATCGCGTGCGCATGGCAGCCGACAAAATATGCTCTTCCTGCGGGAAGAGGCTGATTGGCCGCGGAAACACCTTCTTCAAGTGCCCCAAGTGCGGAGAGTACGAGATCGGAAGGTGCGCCCAGTGCCGCGACCAGAGCGTTCCCTACGAGT
>ERZ808242.688-NODE-688-length-23192-cov-6.061719_pt1 | contig 23192 bp, 41 predicted proteins | sample MGYA00521244_ERZ808242 | MGnify/ENA primary metagenome ERZ808242 (study PRJEB31516, sample SAMN03275573) | gut metagenome | biome: mammalia-associated habitat; material: feces | host: Papio cynocephalus | place: Kenya | collected 2012-07-27 ... | reverse complement strand
TTGTCAAAGTACAGGTTTAATTTTTCATTTTAGGCTCCTTAATTATGTAATGTAGCATAAGCATAGTCCGATTTTTTGGACTTAATCTTTATTACTTACACGGTCAATCATCTCTTTGACAAATTGGATGTCCTCAGGCTTTACTTTACGAGATGCATCGAAGAGTACCTTGTACTCAGGATTTTCAAATAGAAATTGTGCCATATCGCGGGCATCTGGACTAAGATAATAGGTTTCGTCATTGCGATTGTCTTCTATTAGGTCACCGACATTTACATGTAAATAGTTGGCGATATCTATAATTGTATCAATTTTGGGAACACGAGTTCCAGAACACCAATTTGATACTGTTGATTTTTCATATCTCAAATCATTCACTAAATCACTTTGAGTTTTATTATTCAACATTAAGTAGTATTTCAATCTACTTGCAAATTGATTTTTTCCCATTATAATCACATCCTTCCTTACATGTGATTATACACAAAAAGAATACTTTCTTCAAGCAAGAAGCAAAAAAAGTTTTCAAAATGCTTGACAGTTCACAAAAAGAATACTAAAATACAATTACGAAAGGAGATAAAATGTTGAATGAATTAAAAATTAGACTACCAGCTGTTAGAGTAAATGCTGGTCTCTCACAGCAAGATATAGCGGATAAAATGGGAGTTTCCAGGATAACAGTTGGAAATTGGGAGAGTGGTAAGGTAAAAATAAAAGAGGCAGAAATGAGAATGTATGCAGATATCTGTAATTTTCCGAGGGAAAATATTTTTTTACCTTATTAGTTCACAAAAAGAAAACCACAAATAGAAATAAAGAAAGGAGGGATAGAGAAACGTGTTAAAGGTATCAAAGGTTGATGAACGTATATTCTTTCAGCTCAATAATGAAATTGTGGAGATTAAAGATTACAAAATTAAAAGCTCCGCAGACGGTTCTACAGAGCTTTTAATAGTCATTGAGGGAAATGCTAATGTATTTGACTTGTCAGCCAACCTAAAAGAGTAGAGGAAATGGCGCTTGTTATCCAGGAGTTACGTTCCATGACAGCAGAGAACTTAGAAAGAAGTCCTTTTTGCGGAGTCACCTGATTATTTACAACCATTTCAAGTAAAGTGACAATTTGCTGGAGTTCCTCACGGTCGGGTGAAGGTGTTGAGGCAACTTGCTCTTTAATGCCTTGAAGGGCTTCATTGTAATTAAGAATAACATTTGATTGCGAACCAATTACAGAACCGTTGGCGGTTCCTATATTGAAAATATTTGTTGTTGATGAGGATGAATTAACTTCGGAAGCAGTTTGATAATACGCTTTGAGTTGGGTGGCTTCTCCCATAAAAAAATCGGTTATGGTGTCTTTTACATAAAACCTTTCGTTTGATGGATTGATAAGCCAATCTCCAACAATAACGTCGGATTTGGGTAAAAAACCTATGTAAGCCTTTGAGGTGGATTGCTCATGATTAGGAAGTCCCTTCAAATCTGAAATAATATGACCGTTTCGTTCTACGTGAAAGATAATTCCTCGTTGCTTTATAAATGTTTGAGCTGGTGACAAATTAAAACTCCTTTCTGGTATAAACCGAATGGAAAAATTTAAGGGTAACAAATTTATATTATCACTAAATAAATCAATGTTCAACTTGATTGGGAAAGGAGGGATAGAGGATGGAAGAGAAGTTAGACAAGTGCATTGAGAACATTTGCAACAGAGTAATAGAAAATGATTTTGCACCAGGTGAGTATGCAGAGACAGTAAAAGCTCTTGCCTCACTGGTGGAAGCAAGAGCCAATTACATGCAGAAGAAACAGGCTTAGTTTTCTTTTGTTTCACTTATGCCTGCGAGTACGTTGTACGTTGCAATAAAAAAGTCTGTGACATTTTTTGCAGTCGTAGATGAGCTGGGGGATTTGCCAATCATTCCACTTTGCATTGCAACGATGGTAAGCTCTTTTGCTGTGTTCAATGCTAAATTACTACTCATTATAGTGTTGCATCTCCTTTCTTGTGTATTTTGGACATCAGACTATTTTTTCTTAGATGGAGTCTGAGCTAAAGCACTTCCGGCGGCTGTTTTTGATGCTTTACCAGTTCTACCGTCACGAAGAACCTTTGAAGCAGCAGAAGCAGCTTGAGGAGAAGTTTGTTTGGTATTCTTAGCCATTATACATGCCTCATTTCACACAACTCAGCAATATTCACATGATTGCCATAGTATACAATGAACAGATGTTCACTGATGAATACAATATTACAATAAAAGGAGAAAAAGTCAATATGAACTTAGGGGTAAGAATTAAAAACTTGAGAATTGAGAAACAAATGACTATCGAACAGCTGGCAAGAGCGACAGGTGTTACAACCAGAACTATTATTTATTGGGAAAATGGGCAGCGTGAAATGACACTGGGCAATGCGGACAAGGTATTGAAGGCTCTGGGAGCGACAGTAATTATTGGAGAGAACGGATGGATAGAGAGTGGAGAACATCCGATTTCGTTAAAATTGCCAGAAGGAATTTTAGCAAAATGCGTAAAGAAAGGTAAGTAGCAACGTAATCTGGACAATCGGTAACAACATATCATCAAAAAAAGAGAGGGTGGTGGAAAATGACAACCTATTCAAGGACAGAAGTCTTTCAATTCAAAAACGGGGAAAGCATCGTTCATTTCCCCGACCTTACGGATGAAGAGAGAACACAGAGGCATCAGCAGCTTAAGGCTGCGGCAAGCCGGTTCCTTAAGGCTGCGGAGCGGCTGAATATGGAAAAGACAAAGCAGCCTGTAAGCTAATACCAAAGCAACACCCTGTACCTTCCATGCGGCATACAGGCCGCGATATTTTTCCTTTCCTCTATAGATTGTAGATAGTGATGCGCAGATAACCCCCTTTGTCTGCGTGTCGCATGGAGGGCGCAGGAGAATACAAGAAAGGAGGACAAGCCGTGCAGATGCACAATATTTTATCCGGTGTCAGCTTTGTAAGTGGTCTGGTCGGGGTTGCCGGCATAGCCGGAGCCATAGAATGTGGGACAGGCTACTGCACCAGTACCGTGTTAATCATCATCGCACTGGTAAGCGGGATATGCGCCAGAGCAGAAGCAGGAGGCAGATATGGAATACATGTCATGGGAAGAAGCCGGACTCATAGTCGGCACCGAAGAATGGAAAGAAAAACAGAATAATGAAAAAGACCCTGCATGCCGGGAAGCTGAACAGGGTCAAAACAACACGTAATGTTATTTTTATGCTTATTTTAGCAGGAAAGGTATGGTGTGTCAACATGGTGGAATGTAGAGTCTGCCACTGCCTGTGCGACCCCGGAGACATCGTAGGCGGCATATGTGACGATTGCCGGGCAGCAGAGGAACGGCGGAGCAGGAAGTTGGACGAGTACATAGAACTTAGAAAACGGTACCTAAAGGAGCAGGCTGACGGTCAGCTTGTCCTGGTCCAGTAAGGAGCTGTATGGAAGGAACCAAGGTAAAAAGCGACCGGGGAGATGTGGAATACGCTCCCCGGCATCTGAACATGTATCAGAAACACAGACAAGCCTATGAACAGGCAGAAAGAGAGGATTATTCAAATGGAAAATATGGTAGCGGTAACACAGACGGCAGGAGCCATTAACTGTGATTTCGAGAGTGTGAAAAAGAGACTGCAGGAGCGGCTGCAGGACTACAAGGGTGCAGTATTCACTGAAGAAAGCAAGACATTTGCCAAGGCAGAGCTGGCAAATCTTCGCAAGGAAAAGAAAGAGTTTTCAGACCGTGTGAAAGAAGTCAAGGCGGCATATATGCAGCCGTATCTTGACTTTGAGGGCAAGGCCAAGGAATTGATTGCCCTGTATGACGAGCCTATCAATCTGATAGATGAGCAGATTAAGGCATTCGAGGAAAAGCGCAAGGCAGAGAAGCAGGCGAAGATTGCAGAACTGTACCAGATGCATGCCGGGGGACTGGAAGCCTATATTCCCCTGCAGAAGATTTACAACCCCAAATGGGAAAATGCCACCATGAAGGAAAAGGACATTGTGGCAGAAATCAGTAATCTGGCAGAAGCAACCCGTTCTGCCATTGCTACTATCCGGGGAATGCAGTCGGAAGCGGAGGAAAAGGCACTTGAAATCTACAAAGAAAACCTTAGCCTGCCGGAAGCTATGACATACCTTACCAACTACGAGAAGCAGCGACAGGAAATCATTGCCAGGGAGCAGGAACGCAGGAAAAAGGAAGAAGAGGAACGCATCCGCAGAGAGGAAAGAGAACGGCTGGAAACAGAGCGCAGAATTAAGGAGGAGCAGGAAGCAGCTATTCGTAAAGCGGAAGAGGAGAAAGAGGCGGCGCTTCGCAAAATCGAGGAAGAAAAGGCTGTAGCTATTGAAAAAGCCAGAGCAGAAGCAGAGCAGGCTGTTATTGAGAGCCTCACGCCCAACGTGGATGCCGGAGATGCGGACCTTTACGAATACCGAATTGAGCTGACTAAGGATGCCAAGGAAAAGCTGGAAATGTACATGGACAGTGTAGGAATAGAATGGGAGCTGATGTGATATGGGAAATCTGGATATTTATAACAACGTGCGTGTTGTGCCGGACGACGCCAAGCGCAAAATCCAGGGCGGCAGGCTTAATGGAAAAACGGACATCAATCCGATGTGGCGCATTAAGAAACTCACCGAGCAGTTCGGGCCCTGCGGTGTAGGCTGGTACATCAAGGTCACGGATAAGCGGCTGGAAACCTATGGGGATGAGATAGCCGCCTTTGTGGACATAGAGTTATATGTCAAGGTGGATGGTGAATGGTCACAGCCCATCTTCGGAACAGGCGGAAACATGTTTGCCGAGAAAGAGAAAAACGGTATCCACGTATCAGATGAAGCCTACAAGATGGCGGTAACGGATGCCATATCTGTAGCCTGCAAGATGCTTGGTGTAGGTGCTGACGTTTACTGGAATGCGGATAAGACCAAATATACAGCACCAGCCCAGTCCCAGACGCAGCCTGCGGAACCACTGACAATGGCAAACGGCAAGATGAATGCGCAGGCATACCCGGAACGGGTCAGAGGCATCATTGCCCAGTGCAACCGCACTGGTGTGCCGCTGGATGCCATATTGGAACGGTATAAGGTGCAGTCCATTGATACCATGTCAGACCTGCAGATTAAAAGCTGTCTGAATGCCCTTATGAAAACGCCAGACAGAAAGGATAGCTGATGGAATTTACGGGAAAGATAGCCGGCATCAACGTGGACTGGCAGACAGGACGGTATGCAGTGACCTTCACCTGCAACGAACCGGCGGCGGTAAAGCAGAATTATGACAAGCTTAAGGACATTGAGATTTTGGACATCAAGGCGGTAAAGCACCGGAAAAAGCGGTCACTTAACGCCAATAGATATTATTGGGAACTTATTACAAAGTTGGCGGAAAAAGTTCATATATCCAATAACTGCTGTCACAATTTGATGCTTCGTAAATATGGGCAGATTTATCAATTTGGTGAGGATTGCTCCTGGGTATATATACCAGATACTACAGATGCAGAAAATGCCGCATTAGAAAGTGAAACATTTCATGTAAAACCAACTTCGCAGGTAGCACGCTTTGAGGATGGAAGTATGCGTAGGGGTTATATTTTGCTTAAAGGGTCAAGTGAATATGACACAAAAGAGATGAGCCGGCTTATAGATGGGCTTGTCAGTGAATGTAAAGAACAGGGAATAGAAACACTTTCACCAGAAGAACTGGAGCAGATGATGAAAGCGTGGAAAACATGAAACGGCTGTGGAGTATCTTTACGAATGACATGGACCATTGTTTTTACACCGGCAGCAACATGGTGGAACGGCATCACATCTTCTACGGCATGGGTGGGGAGAAAAAGGAGTTATGTGAGAAATACGGCTACGTTATTCCGCTCCGCCCGGATTTGCACCCGAATGGAGTGCACGCCACGGAATATGCCCGGACAGTACTTGACCTGCACCTTAAGCAGGAGTGCCAACGGGATTTTGAAACCAAGCACGGCACCAGGGATGAATTTATAAACAAATTTGGAAGGAGCTGGCTATGAGCATTAACAGCAGAAGCAAAGGAGCCAAAGGCGAAAGGGAGCTTGCCAAGATATTAAGAGAATATGGTTATCCGTGTAGGCGCGGGCAACAGTACTCCGGCGCAAACGGGGGATGCCGATGTGGTAGGACTTCCGAACATTCATATTGAAGTTAAGCGCAGGGAGCGGCTGGAAATATACTCAGCGATAGCACAGGCGGTCAGAGATGCCAAGAATGGCGAAAAGCCTGCTGTATTCCACCGCAAGAACGATTGTGAATGGCTGGTTACCATGAGGCTGGTAGATTGGATGAAGCTTTATGGTGACAGACAATAGGTTGAAACACCTTAAGAAACCGTAAACCCTGTTTACATTACCTCATGGAATAATGTGTCACGACATGCCATGTAATGTGCCTGTGCCTCCGTCTGGGGCATGGGCGGAAAGGAGAAGAATGACAGGACAGACAGAACAGCAGAAGTTTTATGTATATATTCCGACTTGCAGCCCTAATAGGGCGCCGGATATTACGATTGCCGATTTGATACCGGTAGGACGGGAGAATGCCATTTCCCGCCAGATGTTGGTTGCCCTGTGTGTGGAAAATGGCCTTGTAAAAAATACGCTGTTTGGAAAAGACAGGGCAATGAGAAAGCTGATAGAGCAGGCAAGAAGAGATTACACCATATTAAATCTGTCTAACGGACAAGGGTATTACCGTCCGTCACGTAATGATTTACAGGACTTGCAGCGGTACATACGGCAGGAAACCAAGAGAGCCGTATCTGTGTTCAGAAATATTGTGGTAGCAAAGGCACTTTATGAGGATTACATACACGGGAGATTGACGGAATGAATTTCAATGAACTTAATTACTTAACTGAAATAAAAGCATTCTATGATATGCTCGTCATAAATTCACTTTCTTCACCAGATATAGCCTTATGGTACGCATTGATGTCCATAGCTAATAAATCGGGTTGGAAAAACGAATTTCCAGTAGCGTTATCGGTGTTAGCTATTTATTCAGGTGTTAATGAATCCACTGTCAAACGTTCCCGAAATAAGCTTGCCCAATGCGGTTATATAACTTGGCGTCCCAGACGAGGAAACCAAGCTGCTATATATCACATAAATAGTCTTGTGGTTCACAGAGAACCACAATGTGAACCACAATGTGAACCACAAACTGTACCACAATGTGAACCACAAACTGTACCACAAAGTATACCCATTCATAAAACTAAACTAAACAAAACTAATAATCCCCCTATATCCCCCGCAGTGCATTTTGATGAATTCTGGGATGCCTACCCGAAAAAGGGAAACCGTTCGCTGACGGAAAAGGCATATGTTGATGTGCTGTTGTCCAATGTCCCGGAAGAGGATGTACTGGCAGCAGTCAGAAACTATGCGGAGGCGGTACAGATACAGGATACGCAGGAACGGTACATCAAGAACCCGGACAGGTTTCTGACTGACAATACATTTTTGGACTATCTGCCAGGCAAGTACAAGAAGCCAAAGAAGCCGGAAGAAGCGGGGAATAAGAATAATCGCTTTAATAAATATCCGCAGAGGGATTATGACTACGAGGAACTGGAAAAGAGGTTACTGGGAATATGAGACAATTATCATTGTTTGAACAGGAAGAAGAGGTTACCGGCATAGAAGATGCGGCGCCGGATGCCGTGCAGAATGCATGGCGAAAAGCTAAGCAGGACATGAAGAGGAATTTCACGGAGCTTCAGGAGCTGCCATATGAGGAGAAGCTGGACCGGCAAAAGGGAAAGGCATATGAGTTCTACGAGGAAATGCAGAAGAGAGGAAAAGGATGCCATGTATCTGTTGGCGGACTGGACAGCATCACATTGTTTATCTGGTTACACAGTATAGGCATTCATGTTCCTGCTATATCTGTATCGGCAGTAGAGGATAAGGGCAATCAGAAAGTACACAAGGCTTTAGGGATTGAACTGGTGAAGTCTTACAAGACCAAGGTTGAGGTGCTGAATGAGTGCGGATTTCCTGTTATCAGCAAAAGGATAGCCGGAAAGATTGATATGCTGCAACATCCCACCGAGGACAATAAAACTGTCCGGCATGCTATTATCACCGGCGAATGTGGAGAGCAAGGGCATTTTGCCAAGAACAGCCGCATGAAACTGCCACAGAAATGGCTTAAGCTATTCGGCGGTTATGAGAATGAAAATGAGGGAGTCAATTACAAGCATCCTGATTTTCTGGTATCAAATGACTGCTGTTACTGGCTGAAAGAGAAACCCTGCGATGACTGGGCAAAGGAGCATAACAGTTTTCCCTACCTTGGAATGATGGCATCCGAAGGCGGGCAGAGAGAGGAGGCACTGGTAGAGCATGGCTGTAATTACTACGGCAAGACGGTTATGAGGTCTGCCCCTTTCGCAATATTTACGAGAAATGACATACTGCGGTTAGCTTTGGAGATGGACAAGTGGTATCACGAGCATATCGAGGTATTCAAGGAACTGTATTACAAGCAGCCGTATTCCAGGGATAAGGACGGAAACACCATTCCGTATGAACCACTGGAAACCATTGTACCGACTGCCTACGGTGAGATTAAGCAGCATGAGAATGGTGATTATTTTACCACCAGAGCGCAGAGAACTGGATGCTCCATGTGTGGTTTTGGCATCCATCTGGAAGAAAGACCGCACAGATTTGACCGTCTCCGAGAGGATAACCCTATGGAATGGGCGTTTTGGATGTATAAATGCATCAAAAATGAACAGACCGGCGAACAGTATGGATGGGGCAAGGTTCTTGACTATATCGGTGTAGGTTGGGAGGATGTGCCGGCAGTACAGATTGAGATGGATTTGAAAAATTTGTAAAAAAATACAAAAAGTACACTCTGAAAAATTTTTTTCTATCATATTAACTTTGAAAAAACAAAACAGGAGGATATCAATATGATGGAAAAGATTATCTTGAGCGTAATAACAAACATAATAGCCAACTTAATAGCGAATTTAATTATGGAAATTCTTAAATTCATTAAAAAAGAAAGGAGTCGAGCCTCCGGCCGGGGTAACGATATATCGGGCTCCTAAAATTATGAGTGTAAAATGTGAGATTTACAGAGATAGCATGCAGAATTACAAGAAATACGGCATTCCCAAGGCACAGTTGGTAATTGCAGATGTGCCGTACAACCTTGGAAATAACATGTATGGCAGTAACCCTATGTGGTACATAGGCGGTGACAACAAAAACGGAGAAAGCAAGCTTGCTGGGAAAGCTGCTTTCAATTCGGATTTTAACTTTAACTTGTATGAATACTTCCATTTCTGCAGCAAGATGCTAAAAAAGGAACCCAAGGAAAGGGGACAGGCACCGTGCATGATTGTGTTCTGTTCATTCCAGCAGATACCAACAATGCTTAAGGCGGCAGAGAAACATGGATTTAAGAACAGCATACATCTTACGTTCTGCAAGAACTATTCGGCACAGGTGTTAAAGGCAAATATGAGGGTGGCAGGAGCCACGGAACATGCACTTATCTTGTATCGTGACAAACTTCCAAAGTTCAACAACGGTGGAAAGATGATTTTTGACTGGATGCCGTGGGAGAAAGACCCAGAAGGTAAATATCCCAAAATACACCCGACACAGAAGCCGGTATGCCTGCTTAAAAAGTTGATTGGAATATTCACGGATGAAGGGGATGTGGTTATAGACCCGTGCTGCGGCAGTGGTTCCACCCTTAGGGCGGCAATGGAATTAGGCAGACCAAGTTATGGGTTTGAAATTGACCGGAATTTCTATGAACGGGCAAAGGCGGAAATGATTGTTGAAAACTACGGCGAAGTGTCCATGAAAGCAATGGATAAAGTAACAGGGCAGCAGAACATTTTTGATTATGCGGAGGTGATGCCATGATAAACGGAGAGTTGATAGTGGATAACTTCGCGGGCGGAGGGGGAGCCAGCACCGGGATAGAGCTGGCAACCGGCTACAGTGTGGATATTGCGATAAACCATGACCCGGAAGCAATCAAAATGCATAAGGCAAATCACCCGAACACAAAGCACTACTGCGAGGATGTATGGCAGGTAGACCCGGTAAAAGCATGCAACGGGCATCCGGTAGGCCTTGCCTGGTTCTCCCCGGACTGCAAACACTTTTCCAAAGCAAAAGGCGGTAAGCCTAAGGACAAGTTTATCCGTGGTCTTGCGTGGGTTGCGTGTAGGTGGGCAGGACTGGTAAAACCCAGGGTGATAATGCTGGAGAATGTGGAGGAGTTCAAGACCTGGGGACCATTGAACCGGGGACATCATCCGATTAAGGAAAAGCAGGGAAAGACCTTTGAAAAGTTTGTAAGCCAACTCACCGAGTTGGGATATGAGGTACAGTTCCGGGAGCTGGTGGCAGCCGACTATGGAGCGCCTACCATGCGGAAACGGTTCTTCCTGATTGCCCGGTGTGACGGCAAGCCGATAGTCTGGCCGGAGCCGACACATGCGCCAGCAGACAGTGAAGCGGTAAAGGCAGGATTGCTCAAACCATATGTGGGAGCATATACACAGATGGATTTTTCACTCCCTTGTCCGAGTATCTTTGCTACTTCAGAAGAAATCAAGGAAAAGTATGGCATCCGGGCGGTGCGACCGCTGGCGCCTAAGACGATGGAGCGGATTGCGAGAGGGCTTAAGAAGTTTGTTATAGATAACGCAGAGCCGTTTATAGTTCAGGTCAATCATAGTGGAGCAAAGTTTGTGCCATACTTATCGGTAAACAGGGAAAACCATTTTGGAAGTGACATGCGTGAGCCGGTACACACTATAACAGCAAATAACCAACATATGCTTATGACACCAACGTTAATACAGTATCATTCTGAAACGGTAAAAGGAGAAGTTCGGGGACAAAGCATTGATGAACCTATTATGACCGTGGACGGCTCAAACAGATATGGACTGGTTACATCATTTTTGAGCAAATTTTATAAAACCGGAATAGGGCAGGACATAAGAGAACCTCTTGGAACGGTAACGGCAAATGCCGGCGGCGGACATTTCGGAGAGGTAAGAGCATTTTTGATTAAATATTACGGAGATGCCACGGGACAGGATATAAAAAGTCCGCTGGATACAGTAACCACGAAAGACCGTTTCGAATTGGTTACCATTGAGGGTGTAGATTACCAGATAGTGGACATTGGATTGCGTATGCTGGAACCAAGGGAATTGTACGGATGTCAAGGGTTCCCGGATGATTACATAATCGACCACGACTATACCGGCAAGACCTATCCCCGTAGTGAGCAGGTCCGCAGATGCGGCAATGCCGTTTGCCCGCCCATTCCGGCGGCACTGGTACATGCCAATTTGCCAGATTTATGTGTGGCGAAGCGGACACCGAACATGAGAATAGCAGCAGAGCAGACCGGACAGCTCCGGTTTGCGTAGGAGAAAGATATGGGAAAAAGACATTTAACACCAAGAGAAATCATTGCGCAGTGCAAAGTTGTGGCGAGAGAACGGCGTATGACGGATAGGGCAGCATGGACGGCAATGGGGATTATGTGTGCATATGCAATTATGCAGAAAGAAGGCTTTAAGGGAAAACGTATCTCGTTTATAGCAAGCAGGGTTAATGAAATGGAAGCCGAATGGCAGAAAGGAAATATTGACCTTAAGGCTATCAGCAAGAAACTGTTTGATAAGGCAGGCTGGACGGTAGAGTGGCAGGAATACACCGAAAAGGACATTACAGCACGAAAAGGCACCTATAAATATTGGCTGGATTTGAAACAGATAGAGCCGCAAAACGCTATAAACGAATATGCTACAAGGTATATGCTTTTCTTCTTTACATCCCTAATGGAGAAATACGGCTTCGGAAAAGAAAGGCTTACCCGCATAGAAGAATATATGTGGGAGCTGCTTTTGAAGTACCAAACGGACAAGGATGAGATAAACACATGGATACGGGCGTTATACGAGGAAGCCGGAGTAGTAATGGAAATGCCGGTTGCCCCACTGACGCAGACGGTTGGAAGTGTTATGACGGGCATGTAAGGAGAAGAACATGGAAGAAACGAAGTACCAGCTATTAAAGGACCAAAAGCCATATCGGATATTAACGGCTAAAGAAATAGCGGAGTTTTTCGGCATATCCATAAGCAGCGCCAGACATCTGTGCGTGACAGGGGCACGGTATCACAAGATTTACCGTATCGAGCCTCTGCAGGCGCAGGAACTGGAGGACCCAAAGAAAGGTATTCCGCTTTGGCTGTGGAAAGAATGGGATGAGGTACGGCTGAAAATCAATCCGAGGGCAAAAAAATAGGAGAAAGGATAGGAGAAAAATAACATGGAACAGAAATGGATACCGGTAGAAGAAAGACTGCCGGAGAAAAACGGTAAATATCTTGTTTTTTTAACAAATCCTGTTAGGAATGAGCAAGATAATGTTTTCGTGATTTGGTATAACGAATATGACAAAGAATTTGAGACAGATAATCCTTTGGATTATGTAAAGGCATGGATGCCACTGCCGGAACCATACAGAACAGAACCGCCGGAGCCACACTGGAAAGACAGGATGATGAATACGTTCTTAGGAGGGCGGCAGCCATGAGTGAGAAAAACGGAAAGGTATGCTGCAACTGCCGACATAATATTCGTACCAGTAGGACAAGCGGTACAGTGTGCCATTGTACTATAACTGGTAGATATATAGGCGATATGGATTGCATGACAAATTGGTGCCGGCACTGAAGCAGGGAAAGGAGTAAAAATGGCAGAGAGTGAAGCAAAGGAAGTTTTAGAAAAGTTGGGCGGGTACTGTTCAAGCACAGATGAGTACGCGGCTTGCAAGCTGGCAATCAAGGCACTGGAAGAGGTGCAGCAGTATCGGAAAATCGGCACACCGGAAGAATGCAGGGCGGCGGTGGAGAAACAGACGGCGAAGAAACCAGATTACGAGGGGGACGGATATGCGGATGGACACATCGTTTACGATACATGGATATGTCCGTGCTGCGGTAAACACTATGAGGTTGACTACGACGACTATGATTATTGCTCGAATTGCGGACAGAGATTGGAGGTGTAGGAATGAGCGAAGAACTTAAGCCATGCCCGTTTTGCGGAGAAAAAGGTGTAATTAAGGCAGTCAATAAAAATTATGGTCTTACCATTTGGTGCCAGTGCAACGAATGTGGTGCAAGAACCGAGGGATATTGCCCAAATACAAATAATGAAGATGAGACTATGGAGAGTATTGAACAGTGCAAAAACAAGGCTGTCATACTTTGGAACAGGAGGGCAGACAATGGGAAGGCTGATTGATGCGGATGCATTTGAAAGAGCGGTTATGTTTGGTGATGCGGAGGACATGCAAGACGTAATTTACGCATTGCGTGATTATCCAATCGCCTACGACCCGGACAAAGTTATACGGCAAATCAAAGAGTTATCTATCAGGGAACGAGGAGAGATAAAAACGGAAGATGTGATAACAATCGTGAAAGGCGGCGGTGTAGATGAGTAGAGTATTACCGATTTTATTCAATACCGAGATGGTTCGGGCAATTTTGGACGGACGGAAGACCTGTACCAGACGGATTGTAAGACCTCCATATTTTGTGGATGGAGATGAAAATGATAAGAGAAGCCTTATTACATTGAGAACGGCAACTAAGAATAGTAGCTTATATAGGCAAATAGGACAGATGCCTTATCCGGATGCACCATATGGGATGTGCGATATCCTGTATGTTCGGGAAACATGGTGCAAAGGATTAGAACGGTATATATACCGTGCAGACTACTCCGATACGGAGAAGTTTTACCGAGATGGAAAAGAAATCGAGATGAAATGGCATCCGTCCATCCACATGCCGAAAGAAGCGGCACGTATCTGGCTTCGGGTTACGGATGTGAGAGTGGAGCGTTTGCAAGAGATAACCGGACAGGATGTGCTTAAAGAGGGACTTAACAGCCATGTACATCCACAAGCATCTTATTTCGATGGCAATCAGCGCGAAATGTTTGAGAATTTGTGGAACGGCACCGTCAAGAAATCCGACCTTGACCGTTACGGCTGGGATGCATCCCCGTGGGTGTGGGTTATCGAATTTGAAAGGTGCGAGAAGTCGGAGGGAGTGTGAGGATGGTTGGTATTTTTATGTTAAAATTTCAAAATATGGTGGAAAATAATGAAAGAAGTATGATATAATTCTAACATAAATGATAAAGTGTAGGTGGGGACAGTTATGAATGAAATGATAGTACATGATGCCAATATGCTTCTTTATGAACACAAAGTAACTGATAAAAATATGCAGAATTATTTTTTAGAAAGATACTTTGATGATACCAAAAGGGAAGAGCTTGAAAAAATTATGAAACATTTTGGTGTTGGGTATGATTGCGACTTTAACAAATTACAGTTAATGGTGAGCGAAGAGAACCAAAAGAATAATTTTCAAATAATGTAATTAGCATCAAGTAGCGCCTAAGAGCCGATATGCGGAGAAATCCGTGTATTGGCTCTTTTTGTTTATCCGGGAGGAAGAATGTATAAGACACAGAGAAATTATGAAAACGTGCAGAGAGCAATATATGACGGCATCGGGGAATACCAAGTACCACAGATAGAACCTACACAGTATGAAGGCTGCGACTGGATTGGATATAACTATGCCGGCACAGCCAAGGACAGGGAAAAGAAGGGAGTGCATTTCTTCCTTGACGATTACCAGTTCATGCGCCTGTGGACAGACCCAGACAGATATATCAGCACCCTGCAGCAGTTCGCCTATGTGATGTCCCCTGATTTCTCTATGTATACAGACTTCCCCAAGGCGCTGCAGATATATAACCACTATCGGAAGCACTGGCTGGCCGCATACTGGCAGGAGCATGGTATAAGGGTAATTCCTACCATATGCTGGAGCGACAAGTCTTCCTTTGAGTGGTGCTTTGATGGAGAACCTACACACAGTGTGGTGGCAATATCTTCCGTGGGTACCCAGAACAGCAAGGAGCGCAAGCGGAAGTTTCTTGACGGTTATTTTGAGATGGTGGACAGGTTGCAACCTACACAGATTATCTTCTACGGCAAGGTGCCGGAAGAGTGCAAGGGCAATATCGTGCGGGTTAAGGCATTTAGCGAGAAGTGGAATGAAGCGGAGGTAGCGCAATGGTAATGGATTTGCAGTATTTTGGCGGCCGGGGCGCTTCATCAGATTTATCCTACCAAGGAAATAAAGGTTACGCAAAGGCAGCGGGGACAGGAATAACACTTGACAGGATGTATTTAGCAACAGATAGATTATCTGAAAATAGTAAGAAAGATACTTACGATTTACAGATAATACAAAATGTTATGAACAATCCCGACTCTAAAATAACAATATATAGAGCCACACCCGGAAAGCAAATAAATGATGGTGATTGGATTTTTATTAACCCTTCAAAAGCAGAAAAGTGGACTAAAACGGCATTTGGCACTCCTAAGAAAGGTTTTAGGGTTGTGAAAAAGACGGTATCAGCAAGTGAAGTTGACTGGACAGGTAAAAATCTTGAATTTATGTATAAAAAGAAAAGGTGAAATTATGAAGATGAATTTGCAGTTCTTTGGAGGACGTGGAGCAAATAGCGGGATAAGTGATAAAGGGACAGTAGCCTTTGATGTAAATATGAAGGGCAGTATGTCCCGGTTTGTAATCAGAAACGGGCAAGTGTATAAGGACAATGGTGAAGAAATTTCTCTGTCAGCGGAGCAGATTATGAAAAATGCCAAGTCTGCGGGGTATGAAGTGAAGACCTACACCGCAAAACAGGCAGCAGAGAGAGAACGACAGATAGCTGAAGACCGACGGAAAACGAATGAGTTTTTGAATATCGCCGATGCCCAGATGGGAGGCAGACGAAGCGACCAGAGAGGAACTACACGGGGAAGACGCGGAGGACGAAGAGGAATTTAGGCATTTCCAGTGGAAAGAGAAGGAAAGGTATGGTATCATTGTGATGCAGGAAGTAGTTTAGGAAGGAGAACACACGGAAACGTGAGGCTCTGGTGGACAATCCGGGCGCCTGCTAAGAGATACCATATCCCAAAAGGATGCGGTATCTTTTTTTATTGCCAGAAAGGAGGTAGTCAGTGGCAGCAAAGAAAAATCCATTAAGTGATAAGGCATATGAGATGTATAAGCAGGGCATGAAGCTGGTAGACATTGCGGCGCAGTTGGGCTGTTCACCGGCTACTGTACGGACATGGAAGAATAGGAATAAATGGGATGAGAGCGGCAGTGAAACGTTTCAAAAGAAACGTGAAACGAAACGCAACGTTTCAGCGAAGAAAAAGAAAGTAGAAATATCTGTGGAGGACGGCACGAGGGAGACATTGCAGAACAATGCACTGACGCCGGAACAGCAGATGTTTTGCATATATTACAGCCGGACATTCAACGCAACCCAAAGTTATCTTAATGCCTTTCACTGCAATTACGATACTGCCAATGCAGAAGGATACAAACTCCTTGTAAAACCTTGTGTCCGGGCGGAAATAGAACGCCTGAAAGAAATCAAGCGGCAGCAGATTGTTGCAAGCGCGGACGATATTGTAGAACAGCAGATGCGGATTGCCTTTGGGGATATAGGCATGGCGCTGGGGTTTGGGCAGGATGATATAGAGCTGAAAGACGGAAGCACTGTAAAAGTAAATGTGATGCGCCTGAAAGAGTCCGACCAGGTAGACACGCAGCTTATACAGTCGGTTATAGAGGGAAAAGGCGGCGTATCCATTACCATGAAGGACTCACAAAAGGCTATCGATTGGCTTACCAAGTACTTCCTGATGCACCCGGAAAACAAGTACCGGGCAGAGTATGAGAAACGAAAAGCAGAAAAAGAGGGCGGAGAAGCCGCAGAGTACGAGTCAGATGGTTTCATGGAAGCGCTGCAGGGTGATGTAGCCACCACATTTGAGGGAGAGGATATCGTTGAAACGTAAGGCATTGTTCAAATTTACCCGGTTTAGCCGCAAGCAGAGAATGGTGCTGGAATGGTGGATGCCTGGGAGCCCCTATGAGGACAAGGACGGCATTATATGCGACGGCTCTATTCGTTCTGGTAAGACTACCGTCATGTCATTGTCTTATGTGATGTGGGCAATGGAAACATTTGACGGACAGAATTTTGCTATATGCGGCAAGACAATCCAGTCCCTACGCCGTAACGTGATAGGGCAGCTTAAACTTATGCTTCTGTCCCGAGGATACCGGGTGGAGGAACATAGGTCAGAAAATTACATGGTTATCCGTATGGGAGCCAAGGAAAACACATTCTATCTGTTTGGCGGTAAAGACGAAGGCTCCCAAGATTTAATACAGGGTATCACACTGGCAGGCGTGTTCTTTGACGAAGTAGCGCTTATGCCGGAGTCCTTCGTAAATCAGGCAACCGGTCGATGCTCTGTGGATGGCTCCAAGTACTGGTTCAACTGCAACCCGGAAGGTCCCGACCACTATATCAAGGTGGAATGGATTGACAAAATAACAGAAAAAAACATGATACGCATACATTTTACCATGCGAGACAATCCAAGCCTTGCGGCGAAGATTATCGAGAGATACGAACGCATGTATAAGGGCGTGTTCTATGACCGGTTTATATTGGGACTGTGGGTGCTGGCATCCGGCATCATCTTCCGGTATTTTGCCGAGGACGACTCTCCGTATTTATTCGACGATGCGGATATCTTCGACAATGAGGGAAAGCTTAAGGTTCCATTTTTCAAGATTGTAATGGGTATTGACTTTGGCGGCAACGGATCTATGACAACCTACAATCTTACCGGCTACCAGAACAGGTATCATGACTTCAAAGCACTGGAAGAGGACGGATTGCCGTTATCGGATGACATCGACAGTAAGAAGATATGTGATAAATTCGTGGAGTTCTATAGGGAGAGCATTCAAAAATACGGGCGTGTGGACTGGGTGTTCCCGGACAGTGCCAGCACGACAATGATTAACAGCCTGCGGAGTGCCGCCAAGGATGCCGGGCTACCGTATCAGAACATCAAGGGCTGTCGGAAGAATGAAATATCAGAGCGACCAAAGACAGTGGACATGCTTTTAAATAGCGGGCGGTTGAAAATCAACAGACGCTGCACGCAGACACGAAGGGCGATAGCTTCCCTCCGGTGGGACGAAAAGAAGCCAGACCAGCCGGAGGACAAGAACATAGGAAATGTAAACGACAGGTGGGACAGCTTCTGCTATACGTGGCTGGACTTTGTGGAATACATAGACTTGAAGAGATAAGGAGAAGATTATGGAAAATTGTGTTACAAACTTTCTGCAGAAAAAAGGGTACACCGTAAACACCAAGGCGCTTGCCGTCATTCAGTCATGCGATGATTGGTACAGTAATCGCCTGATTGAGGACTTCCACAGGCGCAAGACTATCAACGGTCAGTCCTACGAGCTGAACAGGCTGAACTTCGGTAAGCGGTGCTGCTCCGACGATGCGAACCTGTGCGAAGTGCTGGAAATCAACGCTGGCAACGGTGAACAGGCGGACTTTGTGAAGGATGTACTGGACAGGAGCGAGTTTAATACCCAGTACCGCAAGCAGTTGGAAAAGACTTCGGCGGACGGCACAACGGCGTGCTATATCCGCTTGGACAATGCCACATTCATGGATAATGGCTCCGTGCAGGGTGGAACTATCAAGCTGAACTATGTGGAAGCGGATGCCTTTATGCCGTTGACCGTGGAGAACGACATCGTAACCGAAGCGGCGTTCTCCAGCTGTTCGCTTGTGAAGGGAAAGAAGCAGATCACCCTTGTCCTTTTCGCATTAAACGACAACGGCATGTATGTGGCGGAAACCCATGTATTCGACAACAAGGGCACAGAGCTGCCCGACAGAGAGCGCAGTGTGCAGCTCGGTGATGTCAAGCCTTTCGCGGTGATGCGCAATGCAGAGGTCAACAATCTGGACGACATGGAAGGGTATGGATTGCCTAAACTGTGGGATGCAATCCCGGCGCTTAAGGTCGTGGATTTGTGTTATAACGTTCTCTTTTCCGATTTGGACAAGGCCGAGAAGATTATTCTTATCAACGAATTACTTTGTGAGTTTGACAGTAATGGTAAGCCGATGCTGACACCTGAACAGAAGAAATTGTTTGTGTTCACCGGGGAGAAGCTGCCGGAAGAAAAGGGCATGATACAGGAATACAACCCGGAAATCCGAATTGAGCAGGTGACAAAATCCTTTGAGCTGGCATTGTCCCTGTTATCAATGTCCTTCGGTTACGGCACCAAGAAGTACAGCTTCGAGAACGGACAGATTACCACAGCGACTGAATACGTGGGCGAACGGCAGGACCAGATGCAGGAACTTAACCGGCAGCGGCAGGAAGCAATCCGGTATATACAGGACATATGCCGTGCCGTTATGTGGTTTGCCAACACCTTCCAGGGCAAGGCATTCAATCTGGAGCAGGACATTCTTGTGGATTTCGACGACAGTTACATCACGGACAAAGAAGCCGAGCTGGAACGCAAGCGCAACGATGCCCTTTCTTTCGACATTCCGGAGCTGAAAATCTGGTATCTCATGGACGCATACAGCATTACGGAAGAAGAAGCAAGAGCAATGGTGTATGCGAAGCAGGAAGAGGAACAGAAACAGGACCCGGAAGCAGAAGATTAACGGAGAGAGGTGCTTATGCTTACAGATGAACAGTTAGAATATATATCTGCGGCTATAGTGCCCCTGTTCCAGTACCTGGAGAAAGAGGTCATAGCGGATATAGCACGCAGAATAGCCAAGACCCTTACATATAGCCGCACGGCGGAGCTGCAGGCCATAGCCATGATGAAACTGGGGTATAGTCCGGCAAAAATCCGCAAGGAAGCCATGAAGATGCTGAATGCTGACCCGGATTTCCGCAAGGCAGTGGCAAAGAACACCCTGGAATATAAAAGAGAAGTGCGGAAGATTATAAATGACATCACCAAGGCAGCCTATAAAGCCAATGAGGAGATAGTTGCCGGAGCCGGTAATATGTCATGGGCAAATGACCTTTCCGTTTGGAAAGAGGCAGGAAAAGAGCTGACGGACAATTCCTACCTGAAAGAGCTTATGGATGCTTTTTCGGCGCAGACCAATGGCGAGCTTAAGAATATGACACAGACCACAGGTTTTAAGACCATGAGCGGCTATGAGGGCATCGAGAACGCATACCGCAAGGAGCTGGATAAGGCGGTCATAAAAATATGCTCCGGCACATTCTCACAGGATAAGGTTGTCCGTGATGTAGTACATGACCTTGCCCAGAGCGGGTTAAGGTCTATTGACTTTGCAAGTGGTTATTCCATGCAGCTTGACACGGCAGCACGCCTTGCAATCAGAACCGGCTGCCACCAGCTTGCTGGCAAGATACAGGATGAAAACATCAAACAGACGGGTGAGAACCTGGTCTACGTGTCCAAGCACTGGGGTGCCCGCAACAAGGGAACCGGTCATGCAAACCATGAGCAGTGGCAGGGCAGAGTGTACTACATCAAAGAGGGGCAGGACTACCGAGAGGAAGCCAAGCGCATCGGGCAGAACTATATTACGGACCTGTGGCGTGCTACCGGCTACAGTGTGGATGGGGCGCATGAGAGTGACCCTACCGGTCTATATGGCTATAACTGCCGGCATAGGCATTATGTGTGGTTTGAGGGTGCTTCCAGTTTCCCTAAAAATCATTATGAAAAAGAGCCTGTACCTGTCACCATAGACGGCAAAACCTACGACTACTACGCCATGACCCAGAAGATGCGTGCTATGGAGCGGAATATCCGGGCATTGAAGAGGGAAAAGGAAGCAGAAGAGGCACTGGGAGATGATACCAGAGAGCTGCAGGTTAAAATCAAGGAGAAAACCGTCAAGTACAAAGAATTTTGCAAAATGTGCGGAGTGCCGGAAGAGACAAGCCGGCTTCGGTACGAGTGCGGCACGGCGGACTTGAAGAAAACCAAGGCGTGGAACGGGTTTGAAGTATCGGTTGTAAATGCAACTGAAAGTGATATAATAAAATCAATAGATGTTGATGATTTTGATTTGATGGCTTCAACAACGGATATAAAGCCAGAAGTATATAATGTAATATCAGAGACTATTAGGGAATATGAAGCTAAAGGCGGAATGTATATTTCAGAGGTACATTTTGGAGATTATTATGATATCCAAACTAATGAACCTGCATTGCTGCAGACAACACAAAATGAATTTGGCTTAACGGTAATGAATATTAACAGCAGAATTTTGGGAGGGAAAACTCTTGATGAAGTCAATGGAATAATATCCCGCACTAAGCAAAATTTACCGCAAAATTTAAGAGAAGCTGTTGTGCACGAATGTGGGCATGCAAAAGCATATTATCAAAAAAGTGTTCAGGATATAAAAGAAATGAACGCAATTCTTGAAGAAAAACATATTCCAGAAGTTAGTATAATTGCAGAAAAGGACGGAGCAGAATGTATTGCCGAAGTAGAGGTTATGTTATATAGAAAAGAAAAGGTACCGGATGAAGCATTAAAATTGTATAATGAATATGTGAAAGGAACAAAGTAATGATTTGTGTTGGTTGGGCATGTGACTCTTGTGTACATCAGAGAGAAAACATTGATGGATGGAAGTGTGCTTGTGATGCATTTCCAGAGGGAATTCCTAAAAAAATACTTTTTGAAGTGGACCCGAGGAACTTAAGCGAATGTAATAATGGAATTGGATATGAGGAAAGACCGGATAATATATTGCGTGGTATATAATTTGCTGAAAGATTTCTCTAAATGAGGGTAAAACATTGACACAAGACCAAAAAGATAGAATAAAGGCAATCGCTGATGAGTGGGAAAGTGAGATGAAAAAAATGGAGCAGGAAACACCGGCACCAGATGGAAGACATCTTGACGGTCCAAGAACAACAGCGAATACAATACTTGCCAACAAGTACATGCCGCGTATTCAGGCAATAATGGAGGAATAGTAATGGATAACTTCAAAGCAGTATATAAAATTCTGTCACAGCTTGAGAAAGAGATGGATAACGAGTATGCAGACATAGGAAAATTTGATGCGAATGCCCTATGCGTAAGTGATGAGCGTTGGATGAGATATATTGAGATGATGGAGGATGTAGGATACATTAAAGGTGTCCGAATAATGAGAGATATATCCGGAAACAGGAACTGTGACTGCCGTAATATTCAAATTACACTGAAGGGCTTAGAGTATCTGCAGGAAAATTCTATTATGCAGAGAATGTATAATGCGGCAAAAGGAATAAAAGAGGTTGTACCTGGATTATAACACATAATTCGCAATTATATCATTGCAACGAAACAAATGTTCTGCTATAATATCTCTATGGAGGGTTAATATATGCTGCCAAAGGGGTATTATTGGTGTAAGTGCCCTCGCTGCGGAAATCCACATATGCAGATGTTACGAAAAGACACTGTATTGAGAAATTTCCCGGGGTACTGCAAAAAGTGTAAAACTGAATCGATATTGACAATAGAGCCTAAGCGCCAAGTAGTAAATTCTTAATGGAATTGCTGCGAGGCGCTTTTTTTATTGTCACATTACAGGGTGGAGCAGTCTGGAAGCTCGTCTGGCTCATAACCAGAAGGTCACGGGTTCAAATCCCGTCCCTGCAACTTCCCATACCGGGGAAAGCCCGGTAAATAAATCATTTAAGGAGAACGATATGAAGAACATTTTAACTATCTTGAAAGAACTGGGCATTGAGGTGCCTAAGGACAAAGAAGACGGCCTTAATACTGCAGTAGCGGAAAACTATAAGACGGTAGCCGACTACGACAAGCAGAAAGAGAAGCTGGACGCAGCCAACGAGACGATTAAGGCAAACGACACTGCCATGAAGGACCTGCAGACCAAACTTGACGAGTTCAAGGATGTGGATGTGTCCGGGCTTAACCAGCGCATCAAGGATTTGGAAACCGAGAAAGCCAATATCCAGAAGGACTATGATGCCAAGATTGCAGACCGTGACTTTGATGACCTGGTGAAGGAAAGCATTGCAGCGGTCAAGGGCAAGAACGCCAAGGC